>Ga0075425_100000411_pt1 | contig 39809 bp, 52 predicted proteins | sample SoiMethybrSBSTD4_FD_75300 | JGI IMG/M metagenome (GOLD analysis project Ga0075425, IMG submission 75300) | Bulk soil microbial communities from a Populus tree surrounding site in Tennessee, USA - Soil MetaG P. TD hybrid SBSTD4 | ecosystem: Environmental > Terrestrial > Soil > Tree plantation... | reverse complement strand
CGGCCGCGATCGCCATGTCCGCTCGGAGGATTGTGAGGGGGTAGGGGTGCGTGTACTTCTAGAGAGCCACTAGCTTCTATAGAGCCAGTCGCCCAGCCCCGTCGCATGCGCCGCACGGATGACCTGCCCAAGCGAGGCCGCTGCCCTGACAGCGATCGCATTCGATCTCGCCAGCGCGGCGCTCCTGCGCGGCATCGCCTTGTTCCGGCGTGGTTACGTCTGCGTCAGAATCCATCACGAGGCGGGTGCGTGACACAAGCTCGTCGCGGCATCGCTGGACGTCGTGCACCGCAGCGCGCAGCTCGAGGGCTGACATCTGCAGCGAACAGATCGAGCACGGATCGCAGGGCGAGTCACGCCGTGAATGGTTGAACGACGGACGCTGTCGAGATGCCAGCTCGAGCGGCAACTTCGAAACGAACGACATGAACAGCTCGGGTGCGCAGTCCAGGAAGAGCTGCAATGCGAACGCGGCCTGATGTTCACGCAACGCATCCGCTGCGACCTCATGCCATCCGCTCTCGAAGTGCGCCGTCGGCGCGTGTCGCGCGAGCACCATGTCCATCGCATCGCGTACGGACTTGTCGTGCGCCATCCTGCGCGTGATCTCGTCGCGCATCCGCTCGAGGTCGCCGGCGTCAGCCAGATCGTGGAGCTGGTGCCAGAGGAGCTCGCGAAAATCGGGAGGTGTCTCCTCGATCGAATCAGGGATCAACACGAGCCGCAGCTCGTCATGGCACGTCACGAGCGCGAGGTGAGAACGCCGCACGGTGTCTCGCCAGGTCTGAAGCACGCGCGCGAGCGACATGCAACGCGAGCACACGATGCGTACGTTGGGCGGTTTGCGCTCCTCGATATCTGTTTCTGCCATCACTGCATCGATCGCAGCTCTGCCGCGCGCTGCGCCCACAATTGGATCTGATTCTCGGCGAACGCGAATGCATCCTCGAGCTCAGCGTCGGTCGGCTCGGGAACGGTGAGCGCGCATTTGATGCACGTCAGCGAGGCACGCGGCTCAACGCCCCATCGAGACGGACCACGGTGCGCGCCCTCGTAAAGCTCGCGCACAGCTTTGTAGAGCGTCTCGACCGGAGGACCTTTCGCATCCTCGAGGATGTTGTCGGGCACGAGGATGTTGCCGGCCTCCTTGCAGCGGAAGCTGACGCGCAGCGCTTGCTCACCAGTAAGGCGCGCGATGGACCACTCTGATCCCGAGCGCTGTCGGAGGATACGTACGAGTGCATCTGCGTAGCCGTAGATCATGGCGCTCGGGGAGGCATCAGATCCTCGGCTGTGTAACCGAGCCGCTCGAGCTTGGCGAGCGCCTTCTCGGCGATGACCCGAGCGCGCTCGTCGCTTACGCCGAACAGCGCGCCGATCTCGGCGTAGGTCAGCTTTTCGCCCGACTCGGCGATGTCGAGCGCGCATGTCATGCGCGTGTGTGGCTGCAGCGCGCTCGCCGGCGCGCCGCCCCGCTCCTGCAGGTGACGCCGACCAGGGCGCGCCTCCGCTTCCTGCAGCCACAAATGGAAGCGGCAACGCAGGTACGGGCATGGTCTCGGACCGTCGCGGCAATCGCCGCGCGTCGCCGGAACGCCAGGCTTGATCTCCCAGTCCTCGGGTAGCGCGAGCTCGCCGGCGCTGTACAGCCGCAGATTGGGGGAGCGCTTCGCCTTGCCGCCGATCGCGAGCTCGCCGGCGTGCTGCGCGGCCTCGGGACGCGTCTTACGCATCGCCGCGCTCCGGCAGGGCGGGCACGATCCGGCGCAGTACAGCGGCTCCTGCGCGCGCACGGGGCTCGCGGCTGCGGTCGCCGAGCTCGGCCAGGACCTCGAGGGCGACCAGGTCGCTCTCGGGCAGGCGCACAGCCTGCGACATGCACGACGCGGTGCGGTTCGCCTCGCGCGGCATCGGGCGCATGTTCGAGGCCTTCGCGAACGCCTGCTCGAGCTCGGCGCGCTGGTCGCGCTGGCTGCGCTTGGCGAGCTCGGCCGCGGCCGTCACCGACATCTCCCCGATCTCGACGCGCTCGACGAGCTCGGGGACGCCCTTGGTCAACACGCGCCGCGCGCGCTCGACCGAGGACTCGCCGACGTTCAGAACGTGCGCCGCCTCACGTGATGACAACGCCGTCTGACGGCGGAGTTTCGACGGGCGGCCGCGCGGCAGCAAATCGAGCTTCGCGGCGACGATCGCGCGCTGCGACTCGTTGAGCATGCGGCGCTGCAGGTTCATGGAGATCACGAACGAGATCGGATCGCCATGCTCGAGCAGTCGAAACCGCGGCGTGACGCCGAGCTCGGCGCACGCGCGCAAGCGGTTGCGCCCGTCGAGGATCAGCTTTCGAACGCCGGCGCGCCACAGCCAGATGTCCTCGAGCTGTCCGTTGCGTTTGATGTCCGTCGTGAACGCCTTGAACGCTTCGCCCGTCATCAGCGGGAACGCCGCCAACGCGGGATGAGACTCGTACTGCACAGAGATCCTGCCCGTCGCCTCGAAAGCCCGGCTCCACCACGATGCCGAGCGACGACGTTTCAGCGAGCGTCGATCACGCCGCGTCGGCTGTCGACGGTGTCAACCGGATGCACTGCGTCGAGCCCGGGCAATCCGGCGCCCCGCACCGATACCCCACCGATACCCGATCGCAGAACGCGCAGCATCCGCGAGCTCGGCGAGCAGCTCGAGCCTTCCTGTGCGATGCGGCCGAGCTCGCGTTCGCCTTGCTCTGGTGCGCTGAGCACAGGTTCGTGTCGTTCGCCGGCGCACCGCATTTCGTGCACCGCTGCGTGAGCAACCTGTTCAGCTCGAGCGCCGTCACTTCAACCGACGATGGTAGCGCGTCGCCGGCGGAGTTCGGCGGCGCGGTCGTGTAGGAGAACGACGCAGATACCGACACCAGCACCGATCGGCGCGCCGAACGCGGCGCCGGCGAGCCCGGCGATCAGCATCCAACCTCGACGGTCCACGCGTTGGGAGCGACGAGAACATGCTGGACGCCGCCGCCGCTGGTGAAGTGATCGAGGTGCTTCGCGATGACCTCGGGCGCGAGGTGCGCGCGCGCCAGCGCTTCCCAATCGGTGTTCGGCTTTAGAATGCGTGTCTGCAGCGCGATCGTCCCGAGCGTCGAGATGAAGTACTCGACGCCGTGCTCGTCAAAAGCGCCCTTGACCACGCTGCGCGCGAGCTCGAGGTTGCGGTCGGCGATCTTGGCGTCCTGGTAGAACGCTTTCCACTGCGCGAGGACCTTCTCGATCTGGGGCGTCGCAATCACGCCACGCCCGTCGGAGGTTCGCTGCGGCCGTGCGCTGCGTTTGGCGACCTTGCCGATAGGACGTTTCACACGGCGCGCCTGTTTCGCCATCGTGGGCGAACGCTGCGCGGGCGCGAGCTCCCGCCCAACGATAAGGCCCCGGCGATCGCGCGCTGGATCGCGCCGATTGGTCGCTACCGCGGGTTCCCGGCGACTCCTAGGAAATCCGCGCGCGCGATCGCCAGGAAAGCTATTTGTCGACGGGCGCGAGCCGGTTGGCGCGCGCGACCTCGACATGCATCGTCAGCCAGCCGCCGCCTCGAGATCCGTACGCCGAGACCTTGAGGTCGTAGCAGTGCGGCGAGGACGAGTCGGCCTCGAGATGCTTGGCCGGGAACTCGTCGATCGCGACGAGACAGCGCTCCTTGCACGCGAGCACGTCGGCCGCCTCGGCGGTGCCCTCGTAGCGCTTCGCTTCGCGATCGAACAGCTCGCTCGCCTGCGCGCGCACATCGTCGACGGATGGCCCCTGCGTGTTGAAGCTCCAGCTCATGCGCTCGAGCGTCGACGCGCTCGGCCTCGGCGCCAACGGTTAAGTTCCGAGCGCGACGTTGGCGATCGGAACCTCGTGCTCCACGAGCTCGCCGCCGAGCGAGAGCGCCTCGGGCAGCGTGCCGGTCTCGACGTTGACGGTGATCCCGTTGCCGCCGTCCTGCGCGACCGCAGCGACGACAGCGGACAGGTAGACGCGATCGCCGATCTGGAGCTCGGCGCCGTGCTTGGACTTGGGCATGCGCTCGACCGTGGGGGGAGCCGCGCCTCGTGCCAACCCTTACCCGAGCGGTCTGACGCTGCCGGGATCGGCACTGAACACGCGAACAGATTCAGCGCGTTGCGCGCCGCGATCGGCGGCGTTTTCAGGATAGGGGTTTTGAAAGGTCCGCGAGCCGGCGCGAGACCGTCGCCGCGCTGATGCCGAGCTCGGCGGCGATCGACTCGATGGACAGGCCGCGCTCGCGCATGCGCAGCGCGCGCGCGACCGGGAACCGCGCCGGCGGCCGCCCGATCCGCGCGCCGTGTCGCTGTGCGCGCGCCATCGCACGAAGCGATGCCTCGCGGTGAGCGCTGCGCTCGACGTTCGCGAACGCGGCGACGATCTCGGCGATCGTCGATGGCGCTGCGGTGTCGATCCCATCGGCCAGAGCGACGAAGCGGAACGTCGAGAGGTCGAGCTCGAGCATGCAGACACAGAACGCATGCAGCGATCGAAACAGGTGATCAACGCGATGAACGACGACGGCGCTGTAGAGGTGCGATCGCATCGCCGAGATCAGCGTGCTTGCCGCGTCCGTTCCGCTGAGGTCGCGAAAGCTCGCTGCGCGTTGCCATCCTTGGCGGATCACGAACTGCTCGATCTCGTCCGCGATCGGCGCTGCGTTGGGGTGATCGGCCGGAAGGCGCAGATACGTCGCTACGCTCGTCATGGTGCCTACGAGAGTACGGCGAACGCACGTGCGTCGCAGCGCCTTCGAGCGCTAGGGCGGCCTCGCACCATCGCTCGTCGTCGACGAGCCGAGAGATTGCGTCGAGCAGCTCGGCGAGCTCGTGGAGCACGTCGGCGATCGGCGGGAGCACGCGGTGCGCGAAGATCGGCTGCGCGCGTCGGGATTTGAGGTGTGGTCCCACCCGGAGAGATCCCTTCTCGCCCGGCGATCTAACGCGTTCCACTTCTTGGCAAGTGAGGGTGAACTGTGGATCCATTAGAGTCGGTGACGCGATGCTTGGCCTGGCACCCATGAAGCCCGATCGTCGTGCGAGCGTGAAGCGCGCACGGAGTCGGCGCCGGCGACGTGCAGCGCAGCGCGATGCGGGGCTGTGCATCGAGAGCTCGCCCTCGAAGCCGCACGGCCCGGTGATCGCCGGATCCGGTGGGCGTTGCCGTTCGTGCTTCGAGAAGCTCTCGCACACGCCGGAGGGCCGCGAGAAGCGTGCTGCGGTCGCCCTGCTCGTCCGGTGCCCGGTCTGCTTTCGCGATCCCGGACAGCCGTGCATCGTGATCACGCGTCACCCGTTCAACGCCACACCCGCCGGCGATGCTGCACCACGGCCACACTGGAAACGTGTGCAGCTCGGATTTAACGTAGGCGGCTCCTCGCAGGATGAGGGCGTCGTCGCGTTGACCGGTGCGCCGATTCTGCGACGCGAATCGGAGCCGACGTCCTCGGAGGAGCCGCGTGAGCGATGCCCTCGCTGCGGCGGCCCCATGGTCGGCGGCATCTGCGCGAACACCACGCCGCCGGCGTCCGAGGAGCCCGGCGATGGCTGACACCGCGCAGTCGATCGCCACCGCGATCGCGCTCGCGGCCGCGCGCGACGTGTTCCGCGAGGCCGTCGCCGCCCTCGACGATGCGCACGATCGGTTCGCGCGGTTTCAGCTCGAGTACGACCAGCTCGAGCGGTTTGTCGACGACGCAGGCCGCGCATGGCGCCACTTCGAGGAGCTGTTTCGCGATCTGCTCGTGCGCGAGCGCGCCGAGCTCGCCGAGCTCGCCAACACCGGCCTCGAGCAGCTCGGGCGCGCGGTGATCGCCGCCGAACAGGCGCAGCGCGAGCACACCTGCGTGTGCGGGCACTGCGAGCACGAGCACCAGTTCTCCGACGACAACGGCGCGATCGCCGTGGGCGGTTGCCACGTACCGCACTGCGGCTGCGATGCGTTCACCTCGCGCGCGGAGGCCTCGATGCACTAGCGATCGCGGCGACGACGCCGAGCGGCCGCCCCGCGTCCAGCACACAAGGCGACCTCGCGATCACCAGCGGCTATCACCCGCGATCGCGCGGCCGAAAAGCAACCGCCCCTCCGTTGGTCCAACGCGTCTATCACACGCGCCGGCGGAGGGGCTTTCGGGGTCCGTGCGTCCTTGTCACTGACCCGATGGCGTTGAGTTTCCCCTAGGGGTTTTGAAAGATCAACGCATCGGGAGGCGTGCGGCCCCGGGAGGTAGGACATGTCCGATCCCGGGATCTCCGAGCCGTCCTCACGGCTCGATTCTACACAAAGGTCCAACCAATTCCAGGACCACGGTACGCCGGCCCGCCGGCTCAACGCCCCCCTCGCCTTGCCGCCGGCGCGTGATCGCCGCGCGGCGGCGCGATCGCGCGGGGCACATCCGCGCTGGAGCGGCGGCGCGATCAGCGGCCAGCGCGCGCGCGAGCTCGCCGACCTGCGCACGTTCGAGCGGCTCGCAGAGAGCGACGAGCTCCCAGCGGCCGCGGCGTGCTTGTCGGCGTCGACGCTCGTCGGCATCGTCAACGCCGGTAAGGCGGCGCCGTTCGAGCGCATGCGGAACGCGCGCGCGATCCGCGTCGCGATCGCGTCCGACGGCGATCGCGCGTGCGAGGAGCCGGGCCGCATCGACTGCGCATGCTGCAGCCACGGCGAGCGCGCGTTTCGCGCGCGGTGTCAGGAAGCGCTCGCGTGGATCGCGCGCATCGCCGTCGCGCCGATCGGCGGCTGCGTGTTCGACTGGCTGATCGCGCGGCACGCCGACATGGCGGCGCTGATCGGCTGCTGCGAGACGCTGGCGGCACGGGTGATGCGGCACCTGCACCAGCACCACTACGTGCGCCGCGTGCCGCTGTACGCCGAGGAGCACATCACGCTCCCCGACGGGAAGCGCTACCGCCGCCACGTGCGCGGCCCCAGCGCGTACGCGATCGCGCCGCGCGCGCTCGAGCTCGCCGGGGTCGCGATCGTGATCCCGAAATACCAGGCGTCAGAGAACCAGAGCGCTAGCTCTGGATCTGGTACTCCCCTCCCGGGAGAGCAAGCACAGCGGCGTCGCGATCGACAGGCGGATGCGCTGATCGCGCCGGTATCGCTGCCGACGCCGGCAGCGGTCGTGCCCGACGTAGCCACCATGCCGGCGACGCCGGACGAACGCGTCAAGGCGCGACCTGCAGCGCCCCATGGCTCCGGACGGCAGGGTTCGCTGACACCCGGCGGCGCCGCTCGCGCTCTGCTCGCGCTGCATAAGCGGCAGGACGATGAGCTCGCGCTCGTCCAGCGCAACGAGCGACGTCGTGCCGACGATGCCGTGCGCGCCGAGCGCATCGCGATCCGCAAGGCCTCCGCGCAGCTCGCGCTGGCGGCGCGGGTGGCGAGCTCGCCGGCGAGATCCTCGCGCGTGCTGCTGTCGCACTTGGCGGCCGCCCCGCTGCGCGACGAGAACGGTCTGCCACGGTTCACCGCTGAGGAGCGCGCCGAGCTCGAACGCACGACGAAGCGTGATCCGACGACGCCGGCGACGTCCGACGACGCCGAGACGCTCGACGACGTGCTGAATCGTTTCCGTCGCAAGCACGGGCTCGAGCGCGATTGCACCTGCACCGGGTCATGCAAAGGCGCAGACGGTCTCGCGCCCGGGTGGCGGTGTGCCCTCGAGGATGGAGGTGACCAGTGAGGAAGCGCAATAGCCGGACCGACATCCTGTCACCCGCCGAGCTCGAGGCGATGCGCATCAATACGCCGCGACCGCGGCGCCGCCGGCGTTCGATCACGAGCCTCGAGCTCGCGGCCGCCGTCGAGGCTGCGTGTCGCGCGTTACGGCGCGGCGAGCCCGGTCCGATCGAGCGGCAGAACATCGACCGCATCCGCCGGGGTGCGCTGTGAAATCGCGCAAGGGTCTCAACACTTCCGACGTCGTACGCCGTGCCGAGCGCCAGAGCTGCTCGACATGCGGAGCTCGGCCCGGCGAGTGCTGCGTCACCGACCTTCGTCGCTACATGAACAGGAACGCTCGACGTGTGCTTGCACGCGCGGGGAAACCGCACGCTGCCCGGCTACGCGCCGCCGGCATCGGTATCGGCCGTGGAGGTGCATCGCTCAAGGCTGAGGCACCGGCGACGAAATCCCAGACGACCAAGTCGAGCCGCCGCCGGCGCTCGATCGAGATCTCCCATCCTCGGCCGCGCTTGTCCAGCGGTCGCACGGACGGGAGGTGATCCCGTGTTCCAACTCTACGCAACCGCCGAGGTCGAGCACGGCGCCACGACGAACCGCATCAAGCGCGTACGCATCAAGCCGCCGCGCGTCGCCACGGGACGCAAGCGCTACAGGAAGGAGCCGCGCCCGACGCCGCGCCCGAACATGTATCGGGTCGTGAGCGTGTCGTTCTACATCGACGAGCTCGCGCAGATCGACGCCGCGGCCGAGCGGCTCGAGGTGAGCCGCTCGGAGCTGCTGCGGCGCGCAGCGGCGAGGCTGATCATGAAGCTGGCGATCAAGGTCCGCACGTGCCGCCAGTGCGGATGCACCGAGGACGATTGCAGCGGGTGCATCGCGCGCACGGGCGCTCCGTGCTGGTGGGTCGGCGTGGATCTCTGCAGCGCATGTGCAGGGATCCAGAAACCGATCGGCAAGCGGGGTGCCCGGTGAGGTTCTGCGCTATCTGCACGCGCGAGGCATCGGACCTCGTGCTGTCCGAGGACGGATATCTCGAGTGCGGCGCATGCCGCGACGAGCCGGCATGTGAGAAGCGGGCGACGGATCGAGGCTACGACGTCGCGCGCGCCGACGCGAACGCCGGCGGGAGCTACCGGGCGATCGCCGAGAGCTATCGGCGCCTGCGCGACGAGCTTCCGGCCCGGCAGATGGTCGCCGAGGCCGACCAGCGCGCGGGCATGCTGTCGGTCCCTTCGGAGTCGCAGCGACGAGACCGGACCGAGCTGATTCGCATCGCACGCCGCACACCGAACGGCGGGTGGCGCGACAACAAGGAGGCCTTTGCGGAGGCCCGCAAGCTCGGGTCTGGAACGCTGCGCGTGCTCGGCATGACACGGCACCACTTCGTGTTCGAGATGCAACGCGACGTCTATCCCGAGCGCTCGCTCGCGGATGTCGTCGCTGAACTCGCCGAGCTCGCGAGCTCGGCCCCAACAAGCAAACGCGCCGCGCCTCGCAGGGGACGCGGCAGAGGAGACGCACGATGATCATCGACGGACACACCGTCCTAGGGGCCCAGCGTAGGTGCTGGCGCCGGGAGGATCCCATCAAGCTGCGCAGCGTCGTCGTTATCGGCCGCGCGCAGGTGCAGCTCGCCGCCGCCGGCGGGCTCGAGCATCGCGACGCGTTGCTCGTGGCCAGCACCGATCAGCGCGACCTCGGCACTCGGTTCGTGCTGCTGTTCAGCGCGGATGGGGGCCTGCACCTGATGCCGTGGGAGCCGGCGTCATGACAAACGGGCACCGGATCCGCGAGATCACGAGCCGCGCGCTGGTTGGCGGGTGGATCTCGCTGGTGTGCGAGTGCGGCTGGTACAAGCGCATGTCTCGGCTCCACGACGTGCTCGCGGCGCACGATCGCCACCGCGATCTCGCGCTGAAGATCCTCACGCTGCGGCACGTGAACTAGTGCGCTGCGAAAAGCTCGAGCTCGGCGGAGGTGCGGTCGCGATCGTGTGCTCGCGCGGCCGCCGGCTCGGGCGGTGTGTGGTCTGCCGTCGCGCGCAGGCGGTCAGGCTGTGCGACTACGAGCTCCGGCAGCGAACCCGCGGTAAGACGTGCGACGCCAAGCTCTGCGAGCAGTGCGCCGAACGCGTCGGGCCCGATCGGGACCTCTGCCCGGCGCACGCGCGGCTCGTACGCGCCGCCGGCGTCCAGCCGGAGCTGCTCGCCTCGCCCTACGCGAACGCGATGCACGTGGTCGCCGACCAGGTCGAGCAGAACACGAAGATCGCGCCGCCGGCGACGTCCGATGAGGTCCGCAGCGAGCTCGCGAGCCTCGCGCTGCAGCTGTCGCCCGCCAAGGCGCAGATCCCGGCGACGATGCGGCGCGTGACCGAGGAATGGGAGGAGCGCGCGGCGATCCGGCGCTACCTCGGCGGCATGACACTGGCGGATGCCGAGCGCGAGGCGTTGAGGGACGCGGCCGAGGTCTTGAGCACGCAACGCAGCCTGTTCTGACGTTGGAGCGTTTTGCTCCATCCAGGATCGAGCTGCGTTCTGATAGCGTGGAAGGATGCGCGCCTTCCTAATCTGCGTCATTGCTGCGTGCTCGCCTGGGGCGGAGCGCGAGAACGGTGTGGACGTAGTTAGAGATGCGGCGCTGGTGTTCTGTACGTCCGAAGCAATCCCAACATCCGTCACACCCTTCCGAGCATGCTGGCATTCGTTCTCCGAGTGCGATGCCGCCAAGAGCAGCGCGGAGGCCGAGCGACAGCAGCGGTTCCGCTGTGTGACGACCAAGAACTACGCGTGCATGCAGTTCACCACCAGGACCGAGCAGAAGACGATCGAGATCTGCGCGGCGAGCTACGGTGAGTGCGAGAGCGTTCGTCTGGGCGTGACTGCGGATCCAGAGGTGATGAGCGCAACCGCCTGCAAGATTTTTAGGGCACCATAATCGACCGGACGAACCATGCATTCTTGCCGAACCAGTGCCGGCCGGTCGTGCGCCGGTTCGCCCTACCCTGGTAGGCGGCGACCTCGACGCACTGGATCCGCGACCAGCACTCGGCGACGTCGGGGTCGAATTCGACGCCGTCATAGGCCACGATCCCGGCGACGTGTCCGACCTTGATCCCGGCCGCGCCCGACGCGTAGACGATCATCGCGCCCGGCATCGGCCGCGGCTCGCGCACAAAACACTTCTGCGGCCCGCCGGCGTCCATCCGCATCGAGTCGGTGTTGATCCACCCCTTGTAGATGTGTGCGAACCGCTGCGGCTGGTAGCGATCCCAGCCGCCGGCCCACGCGACGCCGCCGACGCAATCGCACGTCCGGTTCTGCGTGGCGCTCCCCGGGAAGCGCCAGCGCGTTGCCGGATCGGGCGCGCACGGATCGGTGCCGCCGTTGACGGCCACGTCCTGGCCGTCGAGCTCGACGTGCATGCGGTAGAACAGCGTCGGGCAGAAGATCGGCTCGAGCTGCCCGAGCTCGTAGCCGCCGGCGGCGTGGAGCTCGATCGGATCCGTACGTACGTACGAATCGAGCGCGCCGAGCGGGACCTCGCCGGCGAGGTAGAGCAGACGGCGAACACGCTGCTCGTCGGTCAGCGGCACCACCTGCCCGCGCATCACCGCCGCTCCGTGCAGGTCGTGCGCGCGGGCGCCTCGACGCCGATCGCCGCGTGAGGCATGCAGATCGCCGGACCTCGGCCGCAGCACGCCAGGAAGAGCACCGCGACCAACAACGAGAGCCGTCGCATCACCGGTCCTTGGGCGGCTCGGACGGGGAGATCGGGACGATATCGAGGTCGAGCGGAGGCACGTCCGGCGTCGCCGGCGGCGAGAACGATGAGATGGTCGCCTCGGCGCCGGCAGCGGCCGCCGACACAAGCGGTGGGATGAGCCGGCTTGTGAGCTCGGTGAGCACGCGTTCGATCACTTCGTGCACGATGAACTCGACGAGCGACGCGGGTAGCTTGTCGCCGCCGATCCGCGCGAGCTCGGCCTTCGCGCGCTTCTCGAGGTACTCGCGCAGCATCTCCACGTTGGCCGGATCGACTGCGAGCGTGGTCGCGTAGCGGCGCACCGATTCGAGCAGCGCGGACTTGATCGAGGCAATGCTGTGGTGCGCGTGGAGCAGCTTGAGCAGCCCGAAGATGCTACCGACGACGTAGAGCAGTGGAGTGCCGTGATCCGAGAGCCAGGACATGGGAGCCTTTCAGCCGCCGGATACGGCGGTCTTGATCAGGTGTTCGAGGCGCGCGAGGCGATCGCCGCTCTTGCGCAGGAACGAGAGCTCTTCCTTGAGGTCGCGCAGAACCTCGACGGTCTGCCGCTGCAGCTGCGTCTGGAGCCGGAGCTCCTTGACCAGCGGCTCGACGAGCAGCCGCATGTAGAACTGTTGATCACTCGCGCTCGGGGCATCGGGCATCGGCGGCAGCGGTGGCGGATCGGTGTCACTCATCGGAACCTCGGCCGCGCGGTCGCTTGACCACTTGGTAGCCGCCGCGGGCGAGCGGGTTGGTCTGCGCGCGCACTCCGACCGGCGGAGGCGCGGGGAGCGTGGGGATGTCCTCCATGAACTGGCCCAGCCCCGGCGTCTGCTCGGGTTCGATCTCGACCGGGACGCCGCCGGTGCGCGCGCGCGGCAGCGCAGCCCCCGACGGATCCACGAGCGACGTCGCCCGCGCGACGCGGTGCGGCCCTTCGCGATACGGGCCCTGCTCGTCGCGCCAGCGCTCTCGCTCGAGGATGCCAGCGAGCACGACGCGGACCTCGGCGTGCGCCTTCGCGCTGGCGGTGATCTCTTCGCGCACCTTGGCGAGCGCGTCGATCCATTCCTTGATCACCGGGCGCAGTTGCTTGAGCTCCCACAGCACGGCGCCGGCGAACGCCCACACACCGCCGGTTTGCACCCAGCTGGTGACCGAGCCGTCGCTGACGTCCGCCACACGACGACGCTAGGAGCGCCGTCGACGAGGCCCAAGCATTACGCCTCGAACTGATAGAGCGATGCGGCGTACACGCTGCACGTGTTCACACCGTCGCTCTTGAACCGCAGATCGTACTTGGCCACCGTCGCGGGCAGGTTGACGATCGAGGAGCGCCAGGCATTGCCGAACTGGATCAGCACGTCGCCCACCACGACGTTGCTCGAGTCGACGAGCTCGACGTGGCCGAACGAGCCGCCGGCGCTCATGCCGCCATAGGCCTGGAGCACGCAAGGCACCGTCCCGCGGCGCTCCGAGCCTTTCTGGAGCAGGTCGAGCGTGACGCCCGGCGTGCTCGAGCTCGGCGTCGTGCTGGTGTTGTCCACCAGGTTGATCGCCGTGTTCGCGGTGCGTGTTCGCACGCTCGCGTCCTGGTCGACCGTCCAGTGTTCGACGTGCGCGGCGCCGAACTTCCACTGCGAGGTGAGCTGGTTGCTTATCTGCTGCCGCACGCCGTCGAAGATCGGCTGCTGCACCGCGAAGCCGCCCTCGATGTAGCCGTTACCGCTGTCCGCCGGGAACGCTTCCTCGTAGACCGTGATTGCGACGATGCGGGAATCCTGATCGGTGACCTCGCCGTAGAGATCAACCGCGCCCGGGATCTCGACCGGGCTCGTGCCGTCGTTCAGGATCTGGGTCCCGATGCTCATCCAGGCCGGCGTGTCGGGCGCACTACCCGCGGTCGTTCCGGCGTGGACATCCGCGGTGCCCACGACGGCGCCGCCGCTGTCGCGGATCGTCAGGCGCGCGTAGGAGTCGGTCGCGCCCGGCGAGCTCGCGAGCCACATCACGACGTAGACGTAGCGCGCCATCGGCGAGCTCGTGAACGCGAACCGCCACCGCGTACGCGTGCCGCTGCGCGCCGGGATGAGCTGGATCGGTGTCCACATCCCGAACACCTCTTTGCAGCGCCACTTGAGCAGGTAGTTGGTCTGCGAAGTCAGCAGCGCGTACATCGATGCGTCGGGGAAACGGCCGTTGCGAACCCAGGACTTCGCTTGCAGCTGTTTGCACAGCACGAACGGAATGTGGACGGTGCCCATGGCTACGGCTTTCGCGGCCCTTCCTGGCAACGCGCGAGCCCGCGCGTCTCACACGCGCGCGTGACCTCGACGAGCAGCCACGCGACACCGGCGGTAAACCAGCCGGTGCCCTTCACGATGTTGATGCTCGTGACGGCGCCGGTCTGCCATGTCGTGCTGCCGCCGTCGGTCCACGTCGCGTCCACGAAGTTGGCGCCGCGATCGATGTCGATCTCCTTGTCCTCCGACGGTCCACGATCGGCAATCGTCACGCGGATCGAGCCGGCCTCCGCGCCGTAGTGGGCGTTGTTGCGGAACCACGGCGATAGGTCGAGCTTGCGGAAGCAGTCAGGGATGTACGTCTCGGCGGTCAAGAAGAACGGGCGCGCGAGCACGAGCCGCCACTGCCCGGCTGCGATCGAATCGTCCTGATAGCCCGACGCGATCGCGTTGAGCAGGATGGGTGCCGAGATCGGGCACTTAAAATCGGTGAGGTTGTTGTACAGCCGGATGAGATCAATCTCGTGCGCGACGTCGAGCGGCTTGCCATCGCCGTACGACACCGCCGGCGGGATGCACACCGGATCGCTGGCGGTGTTGGGCGTGTAGTGCCCGGGACCATCGGCGAGCGAGGTCGTGTACTGATAGGGCGCGCGCAGGTCCTCGACGAGCGCGTCGGCATCGTCGGCCTGGAACGTGTGCTGACGCTCGGTCGTGCCGACGACGGAGTAGGCATCGTAGGTGATGATGTACTTCTTGGTTGCGTCCCACGCCGGCGTGGAGAGCCCGGTGGTGAGCGTGATCGTGTTCCCGCTCTGGTTCGCGACGGTGTCGAGCCAGGTCAGCGGCGCGTTGGGATCGAGCGCGTCGCGCTGAACGACGCGCACCTTCGTTCCGATCGGGAAGTTGACGGCGTCGGCGGTCTCGCTGGCCTCGCTGAACTTGTGCGCGTAGCAGGTCAGGATCTTGCCGGCGACGTTGTAGCCGCCGTTCGCCTGCGTGTCGTCGATCTGCGCCGCCGGCGCGTACGGCTCGATGCGATCGATGTCGAGGACGATCAGATCGAGCTCGCCCGTCATCCCGGTGGCTTGGCTCGCGTTCGGCGTGAAGCCGCCGATCGAGTAGCGGTGGCTGACGATCATTGCCGGCCGCGTCTGGATGCTGCGCATCCCGGTGTCGGGGTCGCGCGCAAAGTTGTCGGTGAGCTCGACGTAGTCGCCGGGCGCGTAGCCCTCGAAGAACCGGAGATCGATCGAGCGCGTCAGCTTGCGCAGCGGGCGCGAGAACAGCGGCAGCGTCGCAAGGAAGTTGCCGAGCAGGCCGGCGATGCCGCCGGTGCCCGGGATGCCGGTGACGTCGTACGAGTTGCGCGCCTTGATCGTGACGAGCTTTCCGACGCCGCCGGCGTCGTCGACGGCGGTCTGATCCTCGAACGAGATCCGCTTCTGATAGTCCTCGGAGGTGACGTCGAGCAGGTTGCGATTGAACTCGACTTTCACGATCGTCTTCTGCCACTGGTCGGACGTGACCGCAGTCGTGCGGTGATCGTCCTGGTTGCCCTGGGGAGCGGCCTTGTTGTTCTCGTCAAGGCTCGCGATCACGGTTCCCTTGGGCGCCGTCCACGAGCGAAATCCGATCTTGCCGTTCACCCATCGCGCGTAGGCCCAGCGGAGCAGGAAGTCACCGGCGAACAGCTCGCCGAACTTGATCGGCTCGTGAACGATGAGGAGCAGGTCTGTGTTCGCGCTCGGTAGCGTGTCGATGCTGTCGAGATCAACGATCGAACCCGGAAGCGCGAGCCCGAGCCCATAGCCGAGCGTGTCGTACGGGGTGTCATCGTTGTATCCCGTCGTGCCCGTCGACACGAGCACGCGCTTCAAGATGTCGCCCCACGAGCCGGCGACCATGAACACCTGTTTGATCTCGATCTCGGTGGTGTTGTCGTCGGCGCTCACGGAGAAGTCCGCGAGCGATGCGAGCACGGGGTTCGAGCCCGAGAACAGCTGCACGTAAAAACTGACGTAGCGAAACGTCGAGCCCGACTTGGCGGCGAGCACCGTGATGCTGCCGTTGATCTCGAACACGCCCCATTCGAACCCGTTCTGCACGGGCTTCGTCGGTAGGTACGCCCAGTTGTCCCAAAACGTTCCCTGCTCGTCGTAGACGTCGAACCGAAACATATCGATGCTGCTGCTCTCGCGGCGCATCACGAACCGCAGCGGCGCCGCGGGGCTGTCCTCGGTACCGCTGTTGCCGTTGATCCCGGTCACCTGGATCGTATCGTTGGCGACCCCCGGCCAGCCGAGGAACGAGCACATCGTTCGCAGCATGCGGAACTTGACGAAGCCGCCGACCGCGGTCGAGATGAAGAAATTGAGGCGCGTGCGGATGCCGTCGGTCGTGTTGACGATCGCGAATGAGTAGGTCCCGTAGAGCCGGCCTGCGTTGAACTCGCTCGCGATCCACACGTTGATCAAGGTCGTGATCTGCGCCAGCGTGTACGTTCCCTGATTGATCTGGTTCGCGCCGGAGGCGCCGCTTGCGACCACGGTCAGCGCATTCGCTGTGCGATCGGCGATGCCGCCGCCCTTGTTGTCGCGCGCGGTGAACGAGTTTCCGGCGCGGAGGTAGATCCCCTCCTTGATCTTGCCCGTCCACATATCGCGCCCGAGCGAGGCCTCGCCGAGCTCGTCGAGCACGTGCTCGAGCTCGATCACGGTGTGCGGCGGGTTGGTCGCATCCGCGATCGAGACGATCCGACCGGCGTAGAGGCACTGGGCCTCGGCCTGCGTGTTGAGCGTCAGGCTGTCCTCGAAGGTGTGCATCCACAACCCCACCCGCTTGCCGATCCAGACGCGCGGTTGCTCGCTCACCACGGCCGACAGGTTGACGCCGTTGGCGTCGAGGCCGATGCGGTGCCGCTGGCCAAACCGCGGCGCTCCGGTGCCGCCGGCGGCGAACGGGGAGAACATCCCGCGCGTGCACCCGGTGAACTGCGTGGCGGTCTTGCCGGTGTACTTGAACGCCTCCACGCCGATGTACGCAAACGAGCCGCCGAACGCCGATGCGCTCTTCACCGTGATCGGCGTGTCGTCGCGCCCGATCGTCGAGCCGGTGAGGATGCTCTCGGCGCCGGCGTTCTTGCGGAACATGTCGATGCCAAGCGTGTCGGGATCCGATATTCCGCTGTTGAGGTTGCCGTCCGGCGTGATGCGCAGGATCAGCTTGCCGCCGCGCGGCAGCGGATCCCACGGGTCGATCTCCTGCGCGTTGTCGAGCTCGACGTGCAGGCCACCGAGGATGAAACCACCGTTGACGAGCTGGTCGCTCGTCGCCCATGCGGCTTGGACCGGGAACGGATCGCCGTCGGTCAGTAGATGCTTGTAGCCCTCGATCGCGCACACCAGCTGATAGCGCGTCGATCCGGTCTGGAGAGCTTGGAGCGTGGTCGAAATGGTGAACGGGATGGATGCGGTGAGGACGTCCGAGGCCTCCGTGACCGACAGAGATCCCGTGATCGGGTTCCCGAACGGCAGGAGCAGGAACGTCACCGCTCGGTGATTTTCAGTTCCGCCTCGAAGGTGAACGGGTTGGTTGCTCCACCCGGGAACCAGAGGTGGATGATCCCGAAGTGCCCGGGCGCGATCGCGAGCTCGGGCATGCGCGCCTGATACGCGCCGACCGTGGTGAGGTAGCCGCCGCTCGACGGCGGATCGACCGCGCCGAAGTGGATGCTGTACTCGTCGAGCAGGAGCGTGGGTCCGCCCTTGAGCTGCGCGCGTCCGACCTGGCGCGCCTGGCCGGTCGATGCCGGGATCGTCGCGACGGCGCCGTTGGGAAAGAGCACCTTGGCGATGCTCTTGGCGTTCTTGCGCGTGTTCGTGCACTGGATCGCTGCAGTGCGATCGGTGTAGGTGGTGCCGGCCGAGGTCGGGAACCGGTTGCCGGCGTCGATCACCGCGGCCGCCTGGATGCTCGTCGTGGTCGCCGGCGCCGTGCCGCCGATCTGGATGAGCTTGAGGTAGTCGAGGAAGATTGTTCGCCCGTTCGGGTCGCTCTCGGTGTTCTCGACGATCAGAAAAGGGACCGTGTCCGAGAACGTGGTTTGCGTGCCGGCGGCGCCGTAGGCGAGTGTCGTGCCCGGCGTGCTCGCGAGCACAACGAACGAGCTGCACTCGTCCGCCATCTGCTGTTTGCCCGGGTACGCCGGCGCGGTGACGAGCTCGCCGTAGCGGTTGGTCCGGAACATCGCGGCGAGCGTGTCGGCGATGGCTTGCGGGAGGTCGCGGCTGATGCGGCCCCAGTTGAGGACTTCGGTATCGGGGGCGTTGCCTGACATGGATCTCCTAGAGCGTCCCGGTGTGCCGCTTCATCAGCGCGACGAGCTGCTCGAGCAGCTCGATCTGACGCGTGGCCTGTTGGCGCGTTGCGGACTGCACCGGGTGCCCGGCCTCGTCGACGAGCGCGATCGCCTGCACGTAGGTTTCATCGCCGTCGGTCTCACGCACCGTGAACGTCTTCACGGGAACGTTGGCGCTCTGGACAGAGCTATCCGACATCGCCTCGACCGTGCGCGGCCGAGACCAGGCTCCCAACGGTTACGCGTTGCCGCCGGTGATCGACCAGCCCGCGAATGTCATGGTCTGGTTGAGCGCGACGTTGAGCTCGTCGACGACCAGGTCGGGGAGCGGGATGTCGGTCGCGAGCCCGATCGTGCCCTGAATGTGCGCGACGAGCTCGGCGGTATCGAGCAAGCGGAAGTAGCCCTGCACGCCGGCTGCGATCGCGTCGCCCGTCCACACGCCGTTCTTGAGCTTCTGCCCGCCCGAGGCCGCGATCATGTAGTCGACGGGGAGCAGCATCCGGTTCAACAGCGTCCCGGTCGCCGGCGCAGCACAGTTGGCGGGCTTCGCGCCGGTGTAGATCAGAAGCCGCGGCGAGGGCCCGATGATCGTCTCAATCACATCGAGCCGCGCATTGATGATGGGGAGCGAGTACTGCATCAGTCTGGGATGTAGGCGGTGAGCTCGGCGACGTCGATCCGCCAGAGCGCGGTCGTATCGTTGTCGCGCCTGGCCATCACGGTGGAGAGCTCGTTCATGTTGAGATTCCACCCGGGCACGCCGTTCCCGGACTGGCCGTCCTTGCCGACGAGCTGCTCGGTGCCGCCGTAGCCCATGTAGATCTGCACCGGCGCTCCGGGCTTGAACAGATTGCTGCCCTGACGGAGCTGCGTGTCGTCGAGGAATTTCTCCCATGATGCGTTCGCGAGCACGGCCGAGGCCTCGCGGAACCGATCCTCGGGCACGAGCGTATAGCGCAGGTTGCGGTGCTTGATCTTCATCGTCCCGACGAGCGTCGTCGTGTACCCGGTCGGTGACTCGCTCGCGCGGCGATCGGTGAGCTTGGGAGCCATCAACGGATGACCGTCGAGGTTGAGCGTGCAGTTGGGGAACCACACGCCCTTGGCCTGTGCCGGCCCGGTCTGCGCACCGCTCACGCCGACGAGGTTTGCCGCGAACCCGAGCAAATCGCGCAGCGACGGCCCGAATGTGGACGTAGTCCAGTCGATCGACCAGGTTCCGCTCGTGCAGTTGATCGTGACCTGCCCGGTTCCGCTCGTGCCCGTCGACATCGACACCACCCACGTTCCGCTCGCCGGCGGCCGCACCGCGATGAGCCTCGCCTGGATGTGAGCGAGCAGGCTGGAGTACCCGCCTGCGCTCGTCAGGAAGTAGTCGCCGGGCGTCAGCGAGACCACGGTCGGTCCGCCGCCGCTGTTGGTCACGGTGATCGACGTCGAGGACGGGATCGTGATCAGCGCCTCCCAGCGGCCGAGCGCGATCGTCATCAGCTGTGCTCCACGCTCATCGAGCCGAGCGCCTTTCGGACCATGCGCTCGGCCGAGATCTGACGCTGGCGCGGCGAATCCTGCGCGAACGGATCGCCGTAGACGACGATCGCCGTCTGCCCGCCGCCGGTGCTGCCGCCGATCCCGCCGCCGCCGTAGCTGCTGCCGGAGCGTGTCGGCGCGGCCGCGCCTGCGCCGCCACCCCGCCCGTAGTCCGCGCCGCCGTGCCCCATCGCGCGCGCCGCGACCGCCGCGGCCGCGGCGCCCGCACCGAACGCCGCCGCCGCTGCGCCGTGCGCGGCCGCGCCGCCGAAGTCCAGGAGCGCGAGGTGCGCGAGCGCATAGGCGCCCTCCTTGAGCGACTCGATCGCCATCTGCTGCGCGAGCGACTTGAGCGCCTCGCCGATGAACTTCTTGAACGCCTCGCCGGCGGACATCGAGCCGTCGATCCAGGCGCCGAGCGACGCCGAGACCGCGCCGGTGAGCATCTGGAACGCCTTCGCGTACAGCTGGAACTCGCCGACGGGACCGAACGTCTGCTCGAGGAACGTCTTCTGCTGCCCTTGCTTGTGGAGCTTCTGCCATTCGGCGAACGGATCCCGTCCGCCGCGCGAGAGCGTCGCGTCATAGATGCCCTTGGGCGCGAGCTCGCCGCCGGGCCCGTACTTGTCGCCGAGCGCGCCGGCGCTCTCGCCGAGCGAGAAGCCGCCGCTCGGGATCCCGCTCGTGTCGCGAAAGTGCTGGAGGTAATCGTAGCCGCCGATGTCGTATCCGCCCTCGCCGCCGGCGCCCGGCGGCGCGAAGAATGCCGCAGCACCGGGACCGAACCGGCGGATCAGGTCGGCGACGGCGGTGTAGCTGAGCTGTCCGCCTCCGGATCGATTCCACGGATCGTACGGCGCCGACAGCCGCGACATCCCGCTTGCAGCCTCATTCCACTGCCCGGAGAGCGCCGCGGCGCGCGCGTCCATTCCCGACGAGAATTGCTGGTATGCAGCGGATGGCTCGCCGTTGAACGCGCCGCCGATATCGTTGTAGAGGCTGCGTCCCAGATTCACCAGGCCGAGAGCGCCCGTGACGGGCGCCATGCCTACCTTGACTCCGTACTCGATGAGCTTGGGCGCGCCGGGGATCTTCGGGACGTGCTCGGCGATCCAGGCGATGTCCGAAATGACCTGCGCGAACGAGTCGAGCAGCGGCTTCATCGCGATCACGAACTGACCGAGCGCATTCTTCATGCGGTCGATCGAGTCCTGGATCGAGACCGCGGTCGCCTCGACGCCCTCCGCTGCGCTGCGCTGCCCGTCCTTGACGTCGCCGCTCGCCTTCGCGAGCTCGGTCATGATGCGCTCGAAGATCTTCGCGCGATCGGAGGTCTTGTCCATCGACAAGCCGGCCTTGTCGATGAAGATCCCGAGGTCCTGGAGCCCGTCGGTCTTGAGCGCGGTGACGGCCTGGAGCAGCGACTCGTGGACCTTCTCGGCGTCCTTGCCCTGGCGCGTGTACGAGAGCATCGCGCGCTCGACGGTCTCGATCTGCTGCTGGGTCAGCCGGAACGCGCTCGTTTGCAGGCGCGCCGCGTCTCGGAGCAGCTCGGTTTCGCGCTTGAGTCCGAGCGTGGCGGTCTTGAGCCGGTCGATGTTGACGCCGGTCGCCGCGGCCTCGAGGCGCGACCGTTCCATGGCCGATTTGAAGCCGTCCCACGCGACCACGGCGGCCGCCGTCGCCGCGCCGATCGCGAGCGACGCCTTGCCGGCCATGTTGATCGCCTCGCCGAACGCGCCCGTGGTCTGCTTCTGCGCCTCGATCGTGGCGGCCGCGCGCTCACGCTCGGCGCCCTTGAGCTTTTCGAGCTCCTTGAGGTGATCGCTGGCGTCCGCCTTGTACTTCGTGAGGACGGTGTTTCCGAAGTCGAGCAGCCCCATCTAGCGCTCGTCCTTGACCGGGTTCTGGAGCTCCCAGTCCTGCGCGTGGCCCGACTCGCCCTCGAGGATGGTGATTCCGATCAGCAGCGCGCGCGACGGCTTCTCGTCGTCGGCGAACGCGCCGAGCGCGCCCTTGCTCCAGTGCAAGCGCGCGTGGCTGATCTCGAGGACCTCGGGCAACGAGCACAGGTAGCCCGGACAGGTCGCATCGATCGGCGCGTCACAGAACCCGCTCGAGCTCGGCGCCGAGCTCGTGCCGTGCTCGCCGGCGTGCCCGCGCGGCAAGCTGCAGCGCTCCTCGGGCCCGAGCTCGCGGCCCTCGTGCTCCCACGGCGTTGCACCGGGCAACGCGGCCTCGAAGCCGCAGCCGATCCGCTGACGCTCGGTGCGTGGGTAGGTGCTCATGCAGGTGCGGCAATCGAGCAGGTGCGCGACGCTCATGCGGTCGCGGCGCGCGGTTGATTGGAGCCAGGGGAGCAACCGCGAACCCTTCGCTATTTTGGGGGCACCCCCTGGTAGGCGCGCTCGACGACGAATCCGCCGAGCTCGAGCACGACGGCGCGCCCGAGGTTCGGGTTTCCCGCGTCGCGGCCGATGTCGTAGAGCTGGTCCAAACACTCGCGCTTGAGCAAGCGCTGGCCGTCGATGATCTCGAACGCGAGCTCGAGCTTTCCGATGTTGTCGATCTCCTTGATCGCGATCCGGAATGCGAGCTCGAGGCCCTCTTGCCAATCGAGGTTGCGGCGCACTCGCTCACCCTGCATCCAGGTGAGCTTCGTGCCGTGGACCGGGATGAATCGGAAGATCGTGGGCGTCTGTCCGGACTTCGTGATCTGATCCCAGCGCCCGGTTTCGCGAGCGACACGAAGTTTGCGCGTCTTCTCTTCGAGCGCGGCGTTGCGCTCCTTGACCACCTCCTCGCTCGCGCCGTCCGCGAGCTCGGGGACGATCGGCAGATCGAGCGCCGGGTCGCCGCTGAAACACAGCGGGAACTCCGAGATCAGGGACGGTAGCCGCAGCATCGGAGCTCCTTGGCGTCAGGCGAACGCGCCGACCATGGCGGCGCGCTCGCGATCGGTGGTCTTGCTCACGTCCGCGCCGCAGCGCAGGCGCCAGCGGATCCGGTTGAGCCGATCGACGACGACTTGCGCCGGCTTCGGACCGTCGGCGACCGCGTAGGGGAACTTGAACGCGATCGACGAACCATCCGCCGTGCTGCACGAGTACACGACGGAAAAGACGGTGTTCGCGTCCCACTTACCGGGCAGGTCGGGCGTCAGCGTCTGCGCATCGGCGTCCTCGATCCACTCGACGGTGATCATGTCTGGCACGCGCTTGCAGCCCACGATCGCCTGCGCCGCGTTGACGCCGCCGGGGCCGCGCAGCTCGACGACGCCGAGCTGGTAGGTCAGCTGGAACGATCGGATCGAGCGAACGACGCGGGTCGCGACGCCCTGCGTGTTCATGAACAGCGAGCCAGCGCCGACCGGCGCCGGCGAGAACGTCTGTACCGAGAGCGCGGTCGGGAAGGTCGCGATGCTGTAGTCCCACCAGGCGCCGCCGAACGTGATCGTGATCGACGGGGTCTCACCGGTCCCGAGGCCGGCGAACGTGACCGCCTTGGGATAGACGCCGTGGGCTTCGATCTCGAGGTTCGCGGTCTGGAACCGGAACCGGAGCGAGGTGATGTCGTTCGACGTCGGGCTCTCGGACGGCCACCAGTTGGCGGCATTGAACACCACATCGCCGTTGCTCGGGTTACCGATGAGCTCGTTCATCAGCGTGAGCACGCTCGACGAGTGCGAGACGACGCCGTAGAACTGGTGCCCGCCGCGGCCGTCGTTCAGCGCGCCGATCGGCAGCAGCGAGCCGGCGACGGCGCCGTTGGCTGCGGTCGTGCCGGGCGCGGCCTTGGTCCCGGTGCCCGAGAGCGTCGTGTTCGCGGCGCTGAACGCGGCGCCGACGTTGCCGAACACCTTACCGAGCAGCGTCTCGAGGTCGTTCAGCGTGATCGTGGTGTTCGCCGTAGAGCCGTGCCCGTGCAGCCAGAACCGCAGCGAGAACTCGACGCCCATGATCCCGTTGATCCCGGGCGTGATCTCCTGGCGGAACTGGACGGCGCGCTCGGGCGCCAGCTTCTCGCGCATGATCGCGCCGAGGTCGAGCTGGCCGAGGTAGTTCAGCCGCGTGCCGTAGGTCGTGACGGCCTCACCGAAGTTGGTCTCGGCCTCGTAGCAGACAGCGCCGAGCTCACCCGGTCGTGACATGACGCGATCGGGCCCGAGTGCGCGATCGCCCCCAACGATTACGGCGGAAGCGGATCGACCATGTCGAGCTTGTTGAGCGCGGCGATGAGGTCCTGGCGCGCGAGCTCGACCGGGCAATCCTCGCGGTGATTCTCCCCGAAGCAAAGCAAGTCGAGCACCGGGGGCATCCGCGGATCCCACGGCCACGAGCACCGAGCCGCTCGCCACAAGCGCGCGCAGTCGATCACGAGCTGGCGAACGCGCTCGAGCTCGCTCACGGCACCATGCGCCGGTAGAACCGGTACGACGTGCGCAGGATCAGAAAGTCGATCCCGCCCTCGCGCGTGCGCTCCGGGATCTCGTCGCCCATCCATGACGCGTTCGGGTTCTGCGAGCCGGTGAAGTTGGCATAGCCGGCCATCCCGATTGCGTGCTGGATCAGGTGCTGGTCCTCGCAGATCAGCTTGTCTCGCGCGCGCGCGGACGTGACGCCGGCGCGCGCGGTCTGCGCGTACGCGATCTTGATCTCGAACGTCACGACGTGCGCCTCCACGTCGGTATTGCTGCTCTCGGGCGTGCTGTCCTCGCCGGTGTGGCGCACCTGGTAGCGCCGGAACGCGTTCTGTGCGTTGCCCTGCATCGCCGCCTCGAAATCCGCGTCGGCCTCGTCGCGGAACTCGTCGAACTTGTCGCCGGCGAGCGAGGTCGGGACGAGCGCCTTGATCAGCTTCGCGATCTGGTCGCGGATGGCGTCCATCGTCGTCGTGTTGTTGGTGATTACGGGCGCACTCGTCGATCCGACCGTGATGTTGAACGTGCTCACCGAAGGTGTGCCATCGGCGCTCCGGCCGATGTCCGCGCCGTCGACGTAGCTCGCGAAGTACGTGCGAACGTTCCCGGGAACGGTCGCCGAGAAGGCACCCGCGCCGCCGGCGGTGACCACCGTGGCGACGAGCTCGGCGCGGCCTGCGCTGTCGACGGCGAAGATCTTCACCGTCTTCCCATCGGCGGCCGGAACGCTGCCGATCGTGACCGTTCCGGCCACGGTGAACTGACAGGTATGCGACGTGAGCCAGAGGTTGGCTTGTATGCCGGAGGTGGTTCCGACGGTGTGAAGGTTCGCCCAACGTCGAGATGCCGTCACGTCGAGACGATCAGGGAGACCAGCGCGGCGGCGAAACCAGTTGGATGCTACGTGGTCCGCGACCGCAGCTCCCACCGATCCGGTGTTCGTTGTGCCCGTCATTTTCCCGACGAGGAAACCGGCCGCGCTATCTTCGCCGGCATTGCGCTCGGGCCCGATCTGATGCGAGGCCGCGTTCCAGGTCGCAAACACGGTGCGCCTGACGAACGCGCCGTGGATGGTATACGTGCTGTCCGGCAGGCTCGGCGCACTTGGCGTCTGCACCGTTTCGCAGGTGGTGCCCGTGCCCTCGACGTAGGCGTGCACCTGCGACGCGAGCACAGTGCGATTGTGACGGCTCGCGCCGGCGGGATGCTTCCCGCACGTGTAGTTGATCATCGCGACGCCCGTTGTTCCACCCTGCAGGTTGGTGTTCTGCGTCGTGATCGCGACGTCGAACGAGAGCGCGTTCGACCCTCGAGCGATCGCCCATGCGGCCGAGCTGTGATCGCAGCGGTGAACGATCGCGCCGTTGCCAGCGCGAGCGGTGCCGCCATGGGTGTACGTGCGCACGGTTTGCCCGGACGCATTCAAGCGCAGCGCGGTCGCCGCGGTCTGATCGCCGCCATCATGCACGAGCACGCCGCAGCGACGGAGCGCGAGCGTTGCAGGCTCCTGCACGTCAAAAGCCGCCGTCCATCGCTCGGCCGCGCTTCCCGTCGTCGGACGCTTGTCGGCGATGTCGGAAAACAGGTTGTCGAGCGGAACCAGCATGGAGACGTGCTGGACAGCAGAGCTCGCGGTGTACTCGTACGAGATGACATCGATCGCGCCGATGCAATTCATGCGGGTGGCGACGTCCATCGTCGCTTCCCACTTGTGGGCCGCGTTCGTCGCGAGCCCGGTGATGTCGATGATGTCGAGGAAGCGGATCGAGCGGAGCGTGCCAGCCGCGATCAGCGGCGCGCGCAGCTGATCGGCGCCGCCATCGAAGCGGTATTTCGGGGTGATCGTCGACGCGTTGCCCTGGTTGTCGTGGGCGAAGATCACGAGATAGCGCTTGCGCAGCGTGAAGCCGGTGACGTTCTCGAATTCGCCGCCCGATCCGGTGAGCTGGGGAATCTGATTGGTCGGCGCGGGCGCAGTGCCCTCGACGCCGACCTCCTCGTAGGTCCCGGCGGCGGCGATATTCGTAGAATGCGACTGGATTGGGTACCACGCGGTGCGTGCGTACGTCGCCGCGCTGTCGTCGTAGTCGTAGACCACGAAGAGCTCGGCCGTGATGTTGTTGACGTTCGCGGCCGCGCCCGTGGCAAATGCAACTCCGACCTGGACGTTGAAGCTCGCCGATCCCGGATCGTTGGTCACGAAGTATGCGGTGACATCGCGCCAGAACTCGACGGGCCAGCTCGCGGCGTTGTTCGCGACCGTAACCGTCACGTCGAGATCGTCGAACGCGACTGCTCCGATCTTGATCCCGATGCGCACACCGTCGAGGTCTTGCGCGGTGCCGGAGTTGAAGCGTGCGCCGACGCGCACCATCACGCGTCGCATGGTCCGCGTGGTCTCGGGCACGTAGATCGTCTGCGCGGCGAAGTCGTGGCGCGTCGCGGTGCCGAGCGTCGTGTTGGTCGCGAGATCGGTGATCCGCGTGTCGAACGCCCAGCACGTCATCTTCTGCTGCGTGCTCACAGCGGATCTCCACGCTCCTCGGGGGTCCGGTTGTCGTCGTCGCAGATCTGATAGAACTCGCGTGCGACGAGCGCATCGAGATCATCCTTGGTCGCGCTGCGCGTGATGGTATTGAGCACGGCCCCGGACGCGTCGCGCTGCTCGTAGCGGACAAACAACGTCCATGGCGGCACGTTGACGATCGCTGCGCGAATCGACGTAAATGGATCGGTGCAGAGCGCAGCGAGGCGCGCGCGCAGGACATCGATGCGCGGCCGTCCGGGCTCGCGCCACCAGGCGGCAGCAACCGCCTTCACCTCGGCGAGCGTCGGGACGGGCATCGGGACTACGGCGAGCTCGCGCCGTCCTTGCCGGGATGCTTGAGCTTGGCGAGCGCGCTCCTCGCAGCCGCTCGCGCTTCCTCGTCGCTTGTCGCGTGGAGCTGGTCGAGCGCTGCCAGGCGCGCGTCGCGGTGCTCGAGCAGCGCCAGGTCGTGCTCGAGGTCGCTGGCGCGCTCGTACGCGCCGCCGTCGAGGTTCGCCAGGACGGCCGCACGCTCGGGCGTATCCTGGCACGCGAGCACCCGCTCGCGCATCGCACCGTGTTCGATCGTGTTCGACATGTCCGCCTCGGGGTCAGGGGTTTTCGAGAATGCCTTCGTCCCAGTGGACCGTGACGTGCAGCTTTCCGACGCCGGTCGCGCCCCACAGGATCGTGTTGCGGATCAGGAGCCCCATGTTGGTCTTGAGGAACTCGCCGCCCGGCTCGATGAGCGCCATCTCGATCCGCTGGCGCTCGAGCTTGGCGCCAATCGCGCCGGCCCAGAACCCGACGCGCGCGAGCGCATCGGTATCGAGCGTGTGCGTGCCCGCGGTCAGCGCGGCCGCGGCGGCGACGCGTCCGAGCATGAGGCTGTTGGCGTAGTTGTCGCGCTTCTTGCCGGCGCCGGCGGCGCCCGAAAAGTCGATCGCGTTGCCGCCAGTGTGCATCACCGAGAAGCTGCGCAAGATGTAGGCATCGAACCCGACCTCCTGCGCCGCGCCGAACGCGGTCGTGATCAGCGCCTCGAGCTCGATCGCGCGGATGCGCGCGACCTTCACCGTGTCCGTCCACTGGAGCGCGGCGAGGTGTCCCGCGGTCGCGGTGCCGGCGGCGATGCCGGTGATGGCTCCCGTCGTGAACGTCTTCACGAAGGAACCGGTGATGTCGAAACGCTCGGTCTGCATGCTACCTCCGCGTCAAGCTGATCGCGACGGCTGGGGCCGCCGCGCCCGTGGCGTCGCGGATCGGCACGTTGTTGACGAGCTGGACGAATTCGCCGCGGCGCGTGTCGTACGTCTCTTTCGCCGCGCGATAGCGCGCATCGTCGCGGTTCGGCGACGACAGATAGCGCGCGTACTCGGTGAGCTCGACGGCCTTGTAGCGGACGAGCGAATCGAGGACCTCGGCTTCCGCGATCCCGGTGTCCTCGAGCTTGATCGCGTGCAGGTCGATCTTGACCTCGCGGTACGCCTCGGCGATCAGCCGGGATCCCTGGTCGATCCGGTGATCGATCGGCAGGCTGTCGATCCAGCCCGGCACCATGTCATCGACGTTGCGCGGCAGCACGCCGTGGCGCGCGCCGTAGCGCGTGAGGTTGAAGTACGAATCGGCGACGTATGTCACGCCGGCGACGACGTAGACCCAGCGCACGCGGTAGCCGGGGTTGCCCTCGAGATCGTCGAGCAGGTTCGAGAGGTCCGCGGCCCACGTGTTGTCGATCGCGGCCGTGATCCGCGTGCTCTGCAGCGTCGCGCCGCTCGCGTAGTCATTGTGGAGCGGGTGCCGCGCGTACACCGCATCGGCGGCGATCACTTCCTCGACGTCGATCCACTCCTTGCGCAGATCGGCGCCGGTCAGCAGATACACGCGCCCGATCGCCGCGCCCGTTGTCGCGGTGAGCGGAACGCGCTTGGGGTCCGCCTGCGCGGCGCCGGCGACGGCATCCGTGGTCGTGTTCGGATCGGTCTCGATCGTGGGCGCGAGCGTGAGCTCGACCGTGGTATCTGCCGCGTCCCACAGGTGCACGGTCCCGCTGGTGACCGAGCTCGGGCGGCCCTCCGGCGCGTCGAACACGACGGACTGCCCGGCGACGCCGAACAGCACATCTTGGACGGTCCTCACCGCCACGCTCCCAGCAAGCGCACGCTGCGATCGCAGACGCCCGACGCGACCTCGAGGAACGCGACGTTGCGCTCGCCATCGAGCAGCATGCGCGAGAACGGCACGACGCGGCCGTCGTGGAGCTTGAAGTCCCGGCGCGCCTGATGTGCCAGCATGGCGCCCACGAGCTCCCAGGTCAGCGCGAGCGCGAACTGGTCGCCCTGGCGCGCTCGCTCGTGGATCGCGTGGACGCGCGCCTCACGCTTGCAGCGGAGGCATTTGCCGCAGTATTCGCACGGCGAGCTCGCGACCGGCAGCACCGGCGCGATCTGGCGCGTCAGCCCGAGCTCGTCGCGTGCGGCCTCGCGGGCGGCGCGGCCGGCGTTCGGCTCGACGTCCTCGGGCTCGCGCCCGGCCTCGACCCCTGCCCGCTTGCGCGCCTCGAGCCGCTCGAGCGCGGCGCGGTTGATGTCCTCGGCGTCGCGCAGCGTGCCGCCGATCCGACGTTGATGCGCGATCTCCATCGCGAGCGTTTGCTCCTTGACCCACTGCGCATGCCGCGGGTGGCTGGGAGACGCGGCCTCGGGAGGCGCGGTATCAGCCTCGGCGTCGCTCACTTCTTGGTCTTGGGCGCCTCGGGGACGATGGGAGCAGCGGGACCGATCTGCGTCGGCATGGGCTGCGTGGGCATCAGCTTCTCGAGGATGTCGAGGAGCCGCTGGTTCTGCGCGCGGCTCTCGGCGAGCTGCTCGGCCGAGATCTCGAGCTTCTGCTTCTCGATGTCGGTGACGGTGTCGATCCGCGTTGCGCGGAGCGCCTGCTCCTGCGCGGCCCGCTCGCGGCGCGTCGCGATCAGCCACTTCACGTGAGGGCACGGATCGTGGAGGTGCGTGCGCGTGCCGCGCCGCTCGTAGACCTGCGGATCGTCCTCGCACACGTTCTGCAGCTCGGCCGGCATCTCGCGGAACTCGGCCGCGAGCTCGGGCGTGAACGCACGCGCGCCCGAGAGACACGGACACTTCGCGTACTCGACGAAGCCCTCGCGGCGCATGTGCGCGCGCTTGCGATCCATCTCGTCGATCCCGTGATCGGTGCCGAGCTGGAGCGTCTGCACCCACACGACGTTCCCGGTCGGATCGACGAATTCCTCGACCATGCGGCCCTCGGGTCGCTTGATCACGCGCGCCATGGGCTTGCCCTCGGCGTTGCGCGCGACCGCGATCCGATCGCGCGGGGCGTTCTTGAGCGCGTCGTAGATGTTCGTGCTTCCAAACTGAGACATCGCGATCTCCCTTCGTGGTCGGCGCTGCGCGGACTACTTCTGCGGCTTGTCGGCCTTCTCGGGCTTGTCGCTCGGCGGCTTGACCGCCTTGGGCGTAGCGAGCTCGGAGCTCTCGCCGGCGATCGCGGCCGCCTTGCGCTCGGCGGTGTCGATGTCGCCCTGCGAGGCCCAGCGCCAACCGGCATCCGGGAGATCGTTGTCCTTGTGGATCAGGACGAGGTGTCCCGAGGGGTCCACTGCATAGCAGCCCTCGACGACATCGTCGCCGTGGGCGCCCTTTCCGTACTTCGCGATCTTGCTGGCGCTCATCCGGGATCTCCTGGTCTGGTGATCCCGAAGCCCCCTGGCGAGGCCTTCGCTCAGGGGGCTCGAGCTCGGCGAGCTCGCTCGGTGGTCTGTCGTCGGCCTAGGCCTTGGACAGAACCTTCTGACCGAACGTGTTCTGCGTGATCCCCGAGCCCGCGCGCATGGTCATGTTGACCTCGGTCGTGCGCTTGCTCGCGTCGCGCTGGAGCTCGACGCGGAAGTCACGCCGGCGCGCCTTGCCGAGCGCCGCCTTGGGGCGGTTCACCTCGGCATCGCCGCGCACGAAGATCGAGCCGACGACATCGACGCCGGCGTTGGCCGTGTCGGTCAGGCCCTGGCGGTAGAAATCGACCTCCTTGTAGCGGAGGACGAAGCCCTCGGGGTTCATGCCGAGGTCCGGCGAGAACTGCGTACCGATCTGGCGATCGGTCGAGCCCGCGTAGACCGCCATCGACGTGCCGGTCGCCTGCAGCGCGTTGAGGAAATCGCGGCACTGCTTGTGGTCGAGGATGCCGACCAGGGCGCCGGCGGCGCCGCGCTCGGCGAGCGAGTACAGCGCATCGTCGATCGTCGCGATCGTCAGCGCGACGTTGGTCGTGCCCGAGGTGTTCGAGAACGACGCGAACAGCGCGCAGATGTCATCGTTGTACGCCGCCATCAAGATGGAGGCGCCGTCGCTCGCGAGGAACGAGAACAGCTGCTCGGCAGACACCGCGTCCTCGATCGCGTTGTCGGTGGGGTCGCGGCGCAGGCCGTACTCCACGATGTTGAACGAGTTCTCGGCCGTCGACAGCGCGGTCGCGGCGAGGTCCGTCGCTTCCGTCGCGTCGAGCTCGGTGTCCACGGCGGTGCCGTGATCGTTCGGTGAGCCCTGACCCGAGACCCAGCGCGGCACCGAGACGGTGCTCGTGCCGAGCTTGGGATCCCAGCCCGCGAGGAACTGGCTGGGGTTCTGGTACTGCGCTGCGTACGACTGGATGTACGGGCTGATCCACTTGGCGTAGACCAGCTGCGTGAGAGTGGTGGTTGTAGTTTCGCCGGCCACGGCTTAATCGGCCTTTCGGCGCGGGTCGGCGATGAGCTTCATCCTGCGAAGCGATGCGTTGACGTGCTCGCGGATCAGCGTGTTGGCCTTGTCCGGTCCGTGCTTGAGCTGGAGCCGCTCGATGTCGCCGTCCGAGAGCTCGAGCGGGCGCTCGAGCAAGAGAGCGTCGACATCGCGGGCGCCGCCCGGAGCCGGGGGGCCTTTGTCGCTGATCGGCGGCGCGCTGCCCTTCTTGGGGTCTGCCACGTCGTCGGCCTTTGCCTGTTTGTTGTTGTCGGGGGGTGGTGCAGGCTTCTTGAGCCCGGCGTCGTCGAGCCAGCTCTTGATCCAGGACGTGGGATCGTCGGGTCGATCGCTGACGTACGCGTCGCGCATGCGACGCTTGAGGCCGGGACTGGGCTTGAGGCCGGTTTCGTCGAGAACCGACTCGAGCTCGTCCTGGAACTCGTAGATCAGACGAGGATCCGTTTCCGCCTTGCTGCTCTTGGACTCGGGCTTCTTGTCCGAGGACGTCTTCTGTCGCTGCGAAGATCGGCGCTCGCGATCGAGCCGCTCCTTGACGGCGCGATCCATGTCGGCTTGCGTGAACAGCTTCTCGCCGGCCGCTTTGCCGTCGGGCTTGTCGCCCGGCGGAGGATCGTCGCCTGGATCGGGTGGATCGTCGCCGCCGCCGGATCCGGACGGCGAACCGCCGCCCTCTGGTTCCGGTGCGAGACACGGGCCGCGCGCACCGAACATCCACCAGGAGTGGTGTGCTGCGCCGGTTCCGCGTCCTGCGATCTTCGGGTGCTTCATCGTCCGTCCTCGTTCCGGCTGTCGGAGCCGCCGTCGCTCATCGGCCGCGGTTAACCGCCCCGCGTGGCGTGAGGCTTCACCGTCGAGGGGAGCGCGCTCGGTCCCAACAGTTAGGGAGCTACGCGGCGGCGATCGCCGGCGGCGCGCCCGAGTCGCCGCCGGTCTTGCCGCCGCCGGTCTTGCCGTCCGCGGCCGCGCGGCCCTGCGCGCCGTTCTGCTGCGGCGTCGCCTCGCCCGGCGCCGAGCTCGTCGAGCCGTTCAGCCGCATTAGATCTTTCATCAGCCGGACGCGCTCGGTCTCGCGGCGCACGTGCAGCGCGAGCAGCTCCATCGCCTGATCCGGCGTGAGGTCAGGGTTGCGCTGCATGATCTCGTCGATCGTGTCGGTCAGGCCGAGCTCGCGGCGCTTTTCGAAGATCGCATCGCGCTCGGCCTCGGACAGCGGCTCCTGGATCTCGGCGAAGTCCATGCTCCAGCCGTCCGGGCTGAACGCGTACTCCTCGAGGTCACGCCCGTTGACGCCGGCTTCGATCTGCATCATGCGCCGCTCGGTCAGGCGCAGGAACGGGATCCGCTCGGTGCGGAGCTCGCGCAGCGGGATACGGCGCAGGTCGAGCTCGACGCCCGACGTTGCATCCGCGAGCTTGCGCATCGTGGGCGGCACGCCGTGGTTGACGCCGACATCGTCGGCGACGCTGCTCGCCATGTCGCGGAACTGCGCGAGGTCCATCCCGCGATCGAGAGTCGAGCTCTGCACGCCCTCGGGCATGATCAGATCGGTCTCGGTATCGTTGTCCTGGCCGGGGATCGCGCTCGAGGTATCGCCGGTGTGCACCGCTTGCTTGCTCGCGCTCTTGCTTTCCTTGAGGCCGAGCACGTTCAGAAACCACACCGCTTGATGCGCGGCGGTGAGGTCGCCCGACGCGCACGGCGCGAGGAGCTGGCCTTTGGTCGAGGGGAGGCGCGTCGTCGCGAGCACGCCGGGCATGCGGCCGAGCGGCCACGCCTCGAGCGTGCCGGGCACGAGACGGCATGCGCGATCGAGCATGAAGGTGTCGGTGTCCGTCCACACGCGGTAGTGCGGATCGGTTCCCTTCGCCGCGGGGTCCGCCGGCGTCTGATCGAGGATGATCCCGATCAGGAGCGTCGCGTCGCGCGGGTGCGCGATCGCCCAGAACATCGCCGGCGAGACCACGTCGAGCACCGGCTCGCGTTCGCCCGTCGCGGTCACGCGCACGCGGTACTGGATCCAGGCGTCCTCGTGCAGCGCGAGCTTGCGGTCGAGCTCGCGCATCGCCTGGTCGTGCATGACGAGCTCGAGGAACTCCTGGTAGCGCTGATCGCCGGCGCCGATGCGGCGCTTCGCCGGCGCCCGGTACACTGTCGCCTTCTCGCGCACGATGCGGCCGATCACGTTGTTGTATTTGGCCCACGGGATGAGGTCGCGCCGGAGCTTCTTGTTTTTCTCGCTGGCGAACGCGATGTCGATCATCGCCTCGATCCGATCGTCGCCCTGGTTCTCGTAGAACGCATCGCGGATCGCGGCCTCGCACTTGCGGCGCTTCTCGCAATCGTTCTCGACGTAGGTCCGCTTGAGCCAGTCGCAGACGAAGTCCATCGACGCCGCGGTGCCGGTCGCCGCTCCCAGGATGCGCTGCAGGATGCTGACGGTCGCGGCCGCCTGCTCGCCGATCGCGACGCCGGCGTCGCTCACCGTGTACTCGGCCACGTCACGCCGCCTTGCCGCGCGCGCGCGCCCGGACGCGCGCTTGCTGTACCGCTTCCTTCTCGAACGCCCACAGGCCGTTCCCGAGCGCGTCCGGCGGATCGGACTTGTCGTGCTCGAGCGACTTGTCCTCGTCCGGGGCGGTGTCGCTATCGACCGGACGCTCGAGCGTCTCGAACGCCTCGACGAGCTTCGGGCACAGCGGCTGATGCCGCGCATCGCACTCGACGTAGAGGCGCGTGCGCCCGGCGGCGTCGAGCAGCAGACAGTTCACCATCTCGATCCGGTCCTCGTACTTGATCGTCCCGGTGCCCTCGCCTTTCTTCGTGTACTGCGCGGCGCGGATGTTGAGGCCGACGCGCCCGAAGATCCGATAGACGTCGAGTGAGGGCTTGTCCTTGGCCTGGCCGTAGGGGTGCGAGCGCACGTGCGCCTGCTCGGCGCTGGCGCGTTTGTTCGTGCCGAACCGATCGCGGCAGATGTCGAGCACGCCGTGCGCGTGCGTCTCGGTGGTCGCATGGAACGTGACGAGCTCGGCGCGCGCCCACCACACCGGATCGGCGACCCCGGGGAGCTCGTAGGCCTGCAGGAAGATCGACGCCGCCTTGCTGATGCCGGGATCGTTGCCGACGAGCAGCGCGTGCCGCGGGTCGCCGGTCTTGAGCCGGAGCACGAGCGAGGTGATCGGCGTGGCGTGGCTCGGGATCGGGCGGAGGTTCCGCTCGCGGAGCCAGTTGAAGTAGAGCATGTGCTCGGGCGGCAGATCCTCCGCGCCGTAGCGCCGGCGGAACTCGCGATCCGTCATCACCAGGCGCTTCTCGTCGAGGAACGACTTGTGGATGAACGGCGAGCGCGCGATCAGGAGCAGCCGCTTGCGCCAGTAGCCGCTCGACAGCTTGCGCTGCACGAGCGACACGAACGCCGAGCTTTGCTTCGCGGTGCACGTCGCCGCCTGGCGGTAGTGCAGCGTGCCCGAGCGCGGATCGATCTTGGCGTTACGGCCGCGCGATTCGAGGTCCTCGTCGGCGTCGAGCTGGTCCTGGAGCTCGTCGCGGCCGCAGCCCGACCAGCCGTAGCCTTGGCCGGGCGAACCCTGCGCCTCGCTCTGCCGCTTGGTCGAGAGGAACTGCACCTGATGCCCGTCGCAGAACGTGAGCACCTGGTCGTGCTTGTTGTACGTGAACCATGCCGGCGGGTAGAGCTCACCCATCGCACGCAATACGTGCTTGAGCCGGCGCTTCGTCGGAGCCGACTGGCCGAGCTCGCGCTTCTCGCCGACCATGTCGAGCCACCACAGGTAGTGCAGCATCGCGAGCACGTGCGTCTTACCGGCGCCCTCCGAGCCGTAGATCACCTGCCCGGGGATCCGCGGATCGTCGTGGAGCAAGACCGCTTCCTGATCCTCGCTGCAGTACCAGGTGGCCGGATCGCGCGTGCCGGCGACGAGCCGCGGCGGGTTCGCGCGCGTGTCGAGCAAGCCGCCGAACAGGTGCTCGCGGAGCACGCGCAGGCGCGGCTTTCCCGGGATGAGCTCCTCGCCATCCTCATCGGCAACCACGACGCGCAGACGGACGCCGACATCGACGAAGCGATCGGCGCCCTCGACGTCCTCGCGGATCTGGCGCTCGAGTCGCTTCTCGCGCCACGTCAGATCAGTCTCCATTGCGCACCTCGAGGCCGCGACGACGAGCGCCATTCCGAGGAAGCCCCACAGCGTGAGCACGACGAAGATCGAGATCTCGTCGGCGAGATAGCTCCGATGTCGCTTCAATTGTGGCCTCCCCGTCGGCGGTGCAGAGCGCGTTGACGGCGCTCGAGCCGCGCGATGTACGCGCGGCGCTCGCGCGTGGCGTTCAGCGCCTGCGCGGCGTTGTAGAACTTGAGCGCAACCTCGTAGCCCTTGAAGGCGGTTGCGTAGTTGATCCGGCCCTTGCGCTTGCCGCCGTCCTCGAGAACGACGAGCGCGCGCGCCCACGTCTCGATATCCTTGGCATCCGCGGTCAGCCGGCGCTCGAGCTCGGTCGAGGACAGACATCCCTCGGGCGGCGCGTCAGGCACGTCGAGCTCGAGCTCGAGCTCGGGCCCGGGGTCGGTCTTGCACTTCGCGCAGATCTCGCGACCCTGGCGGAAGATGACATCGTGCCGGGCACAGCGGATACGATCGCCGTCGAGCGGCTCCCAGTTCACCCGTGCAACGGTTGGCGACGGACGAGCAACCCCCAACGATTATGGCGATGTCCGGCATGCACAACACCGCCACCGTGCCTCCGGAGGCAGTTCCGGTCTCGATCGTGTTTCGCGGGTTGAAGCCAGGCGAAGAGCCGAGTGTGGAAGTGACGTACGCCGACGGGAGCCGGCGCGTGTTCTCGGCGTCCGATCGTGGAGCAGAGCTGTACTTCGGTCAGCTGTTCGCGCCCGGTGACGCGTGACGAAGGTGCGGATCGGGCAGTCGTTCGAGGCGCGCGGCGCGCATTCGAGCGTCAGCTGCACGGCTGAGGGAATCGAGGTCGAGCTCGACGAGATGACACTCGCGCAGCGCCCGGCGCGTGCGCTGCTCGAGGCGATCGTGACCGGGATACGGGCGATCTCGGAAGCGGCGGCGCCGGCGACGCTCAAGCGGCGCGCACGCGCCGGGATCACCGGGTCGCGCCTATTCAACGCCAGCGGCCGGCTCGCCGAGCTGCTCGGCTTGCGCGCCGACACCGCGAGCAAGAGCTACGACATCACGGCGCCGCCCGATCGGCTCGACCTGCACACGTTCGGCGGCGAGCTCGGCAAGGTGATCGAGCGCCTGCGCGAGCTCGTCCCTGCCCTGCGCGCTCCGCTCGACGTGCCAGCGTTCAAGAACGCGCTCGAGCAGACCGTCACCGCGATGTTCCGCAAGGTCCGCTAGGGCGTCACGCGCCGGTGCCGGGCTCGCATCCGATGGTGAGTCTCGTCGACGCGGTGCTCGTAGGCTGGAACGCGCTCGATCTCCCATGGCCCATGGACGCAGAGATCGAAGTGATCCCTGTTGGGTCCGATATCCCGGCGCGCCCGACGGATCAGCATCCGCTCTCGGGACGTCACGAGGACCTCGTACGCTTGCGCTCGGCGACGTGCTCGGGACACAGGTAGGCGCCGCCCGTGGGCTTCTTGCACCGAACGCACTTGCGCGCGCGCCGGCGCTTCTCGTAGCGATTCGCGGCGTTCTCGCGCAGCCGCTTCCGGCACGTCGCGCAGGTGCTGTTGCCCGGCGTGGCGCGTCGCTTGAGGCACACGGCGCACTTGCCGGCCGCGGTGCGCGCCGCGCGCGTGGTCGCGTTGCTCGTCACGTCGAGCTCGATTAGACCACGTGGCGCTGTAGAAGCGCACATCAGCGCGATCCCTCGATGAACAGTACATCGCCGGCGCGTGTCGGCCACTCACGCGTGATGAGCTGGCGGGATCGGAGCGCGCTGAGATTGTTGTTGAGGCTCTTGCTGTTCGGGTGCATCCCCAGTTCCTTGGCGAGCTGCTCGCGTCCGAGCTTGCCCGGATACCAGCCGATCAGGAGCTCGAGGATCTGGCGTTGCTTAGGGGTCAGCGGCTTGAGGATGCGCGCGCGCGCCTCGTCCTGCGTCGGGATGTCGATCGTCGCGGCGGCCGCGCGGCCCTTGTCGGTCAGCGTCACGCCGTCGACGAGGCCGCTCGAGCGCAGCGCGCTGAGGTTGTTGTGGAAGCCCTTGCTGTTCGGGTGCGTCCCGTACCACGCCGCAAGCGTCTCGCGGCTCGCTGCGACGCCGAGTCGCTCGAGCAAGGCGATCGTGTCGAGCAGGCGCTGCTGTGCGGGGACGATGCCGCCGCCGGGGAACGACTTGGCAACGCGCTCCTGTAGCGATGGCCGAGCTGGTTCGCGGGGCTCGCGTGAGGCGCCGATGCGCCGCGCCCCTTCCTTGTACGTCGCCGCGATTGCCTCGCCGAGCGCACGGTCTCGCCGTTGCTGCTCGGTCAGCGGCGGCGCCGGCGTCGGGCCCGACGGGCGGCTCCAGGCCTCCGCGATGTGGAGCGCCTTGCGGACCTCGACGGTCTGCGCGTGCACCTGGTCGAGCTGCTCGCGGAGCCGTGCGTCCAGGAGCTGGAGCTTTGCGGTCAGGCGCTCGAGCTTCTTGATGTGCTTCTCGTCGATCATGCGCTTCTCTACGATCTTCGTCTCGACCTTGGCCGGCGCGCGGCGAGCGGCCGCGAGCTCGCGCTCGAGCTCGGCGACGCGCGCACTCAGCGCTTTGGGATCCGTAGCCCGCACTCGCTCAACGGTCTCGCTCATGATCGCGCCGAGCCGCGCGAGATCGATCTCGGCGAGGACTTTCGCCTCGTGCTTGCGCCATTCGCCGGGGACCGGCGTCTTGCCGCTGTCGAACGTGCGCCGCTCGCGGATCTTCACACGCCTGAACAGGTCGCGCGCAGGCGCCCACACCCATGCCTCGCCGCGCGGCAGCGAGGGCAGCGACTCGAGCATGTCGGCCGCGCGCTTCGGATCGGCGTGGACCTTGACCCATTCGCCGATCGCATCGAGGTCCTTGGGGTGGTTGATGCCGAGCGCGACCAGCTGATCGGCCTGGCTGAGAACGTTCTTGTTGAGGACGGCGGCGCGCTGCGTGATCAGCGTGCAGCCGATGCCCTTCTTGCGCCCGCGCCGCACGACGTCCTCGCAGGCGCCGAGCGTTTTCGCTTCCTCGCCGAACGGCTTCTGCGGTGCGAACACGTCCGCCTCGTCGATGAACAGGTGCATCGCATGGCGGTTCTTGCGATACAGCGTGTCGAGGAACGCGGCCACGAACCGCTGCTCCTCGCCCTTGCGGAGCAGCTCGGTGCACAGGATCGCCGAGAAGTGCTGATCGGCGATCGCGCGCGCGAGCACCTCACCCGCGGTGTGCTCGAGCGGCAGGTCGCCATGGTCGCCGCCGATCACGACGATGGGATAGCCGCGCGAGCGTCCGTCGGCACTCGAGCGCAGCCCCCACCAGGCATCGGTCGGGTCGATGACCACGACTTGCTGACCGGCCTCGAGCAGCTCCTCGGCCTCGACGCTCGCCGTGTAGCTCTTGCCCTTTCCTTTCTGCGCCAGGATCGCCTGCGTCGAGGTGACGAAATCGAGCGCCAGGTCGAGCCCGCCTGCGATGTGGAGCTTCGTCATGGCGCCTCCGGTCGGCACACGATGTAGAGGACGCTGAAATCGCCGACCCGGCACGTGAGCAAGTTGCACGTTCCGGGCGTGACGTGTCGGGCCTCGCAGATCTGGACGGCCGCGCCGTCGGGCATGTACTGACAGCAATCGAAGCCGCGCGGCTCGCACGCGATGCCATCGCATGCGCAGCTCGGCGGTTCGGGGTTGAGCGGACCGTCCGGATCAGGGCAGACGGGATCGAGCCCGCCGCCCGGCGGGACCAGGGCATCGCCGACGCAGCCGAGGTCAGCGCACGACGGCGCGGGCTCGTCGGGTGCGGGCAGGTCGTCGCCGCAGCCCGATAGCGTCACGAGCGCGAGCGCGATGATGATCCCGAGCGCGAGGCCGAGGAACTCGGGGAGCGCGGCGTAGAGCAGATCGAGAAGCATGCGTCTCATGGTTAGAGCCTCCCTGCGTTGATGGCGTCAACGAGCGTCGCAGTCGCGCGCTGCAGCTCGTCGGCGGCCGGCGGATCGCTGAGTCGCAACATGCGCAGCGCCGGCGAGACAGCGCGGACGAGACGCTCGGCGCGGATGGTTCGGATCTTTTTCATGGTCGTGGTGCTGTGGTCGGGCATATCTTCTATATAGCCACGGCTCTATAGAAGCACAACGCAGATCGCGACGAGCGCGCGCCCAAAAACGGCACGACTCCCGCAAGTTGCGAGAAAACGAAGTTTTCAGGAGTGCGCGAGGTGTGGCGCACCTGGCCGGCCGCGATCGCGACGTCGGCTTGGAGGATCGTGAGGGGGTAGGGGTGCCTGTGCTTCTAGAGAGCCACAGCTTCTATATCGCCGCGGGCGTC
>Ga0075425_100000410_pt1 | contig 39823 bp, 26 predicted proteins | sample SoiMethybrSBSTD4_FD_75300 | JGI IMG/M metagenome (GOLD analysis project Ga0075425, IMG submission 75300) | Bulk soil microbial communities from a Populus tree surrounding site in Tennessee, USA - Soil MetaG P. TD hybrid SBSTD4 | ecosystem: Environmental > Terrestrial > Soil > Tree plantation... | reverse complement strand
CCCTCTCCCCGCTGCGCGGGGAGAGGGTGCCGCGAAGCGGCGGGTGAGGGGCGCCAACCTCCCGATACGCGCTTTACCGACCGAGCGGTCAGTTTGCATAGATTCCAATATTTCAGCTTTACAGATCGCCATTACCCCTGTTATCGTCCGCGCCGCTTTCGCAGCGTCCCCATAATTCCCGCTTCACGCAGAGGAGAATATGCGCTTCGCTCGCACCGCGTCCGCGGTCCTGATCGGTATCTGTCTCGTCTCCTTGGCAACGCCCGCCTTCGCCGTCTGGCCGATGCCGCAGTACAACTCCTATCCGAACTGCGGCTCCGTCACACCGGCGGAGAACTGCTCGCAGCAAGTCGGCCCGGTCGATATGCACTGGCAGACCAAGCTCGGCGACGGCCGCAGCGTGCAGTTCGGCAACACGTACTTCTGCACGCCGGTCGACGGCCAGTTCGGCGGCTTCTGCGACGGTCCCGGCTGCACGTCCGCGGGCGGCTTCTGCCGTCAGCCTTCCATCCTCGGCACGCCGACGGCGAAGGTCGAGACGACGGCGGGCGGCACGCGCGTCCGCTTCCACCTCGAGTACGACTTCCCGGGCAACTACTGCCAGCTCTCGCCCGACGGCAACATCGCCGAGTGGCCGATCGTCTTCAACAACTACCACCTCAACCGGCTGCAGGTCGTCGACAACGTCAGCGGCAACATCATCGCCGAGAGCATGGCCGTCTTCGAGCACGGCGCCTGGGACCCGCGCGTGCCGATCTGCGGCAACGGCAACTACATCCTTCGGGTGATCAATGACTGCCAGGGAGCAAAGCAGGACTTTCCGATTTCCATCGCACTCGCTGCTGATCCCAGCCTCTCCCTGACGCCGTGCCAGGGCGACCGCAATTGCCTGCTCTGCAAGCTCTCCAACGGCGGGCCGAATCCGCCGGGCGGCTCGGGACAGCCGATCAACAACGGCTCCGGCGACGTCACCGTCACGGTGCCGCTGTTTTCGATCGCCCAGTCGACCTCGCCGCTCTCCTTCACGCTCACGTATCACAGCCAGATCGCCGGCAATGAATTGCTCATCAACGCGCCGATGGGGCGGGGATGGACGCACACCTTCAACGAGACGCTGCGCGAGATCGATCGCTTCGATCATGAGCTCTACCGCCAGCGCGGCGACGGCGACGAGTCGTGGTACACGACCCTCCCGCCCAATTTCCCCTTCGGCGCCTGGACCTCGGCGCGTCCGGGCGAGCTCCGTGAGACCGTGGCGTTCGTCGGCGGTCAGCTCCAGGTCCGCGACCTCGACGGCAACGTCACCACGTTCGACGGCGCCGGCGGCAACTGGCTCTCCACCGTGGACCGCTGGGGCAACACGATCAGCGGCACGTACACGAACGGGCAGCTCACGACGATCACGGACAGCGAAGGACGACAGATCCAATTGAGCTACAACGGTGGGCAGCTCGTGCAGATCGCGCTGCCCGACGGCGGCGTCTGGCGTTTCGTGTACGCCGGCGGAGAGCTTGCGCAGATCTTCGATCCCATCCACAACGGCGCCACGCCGTGGCGGACATTCGACTACAGCGCCGACACCCGCGGACAACTCCGGCTCCTCAGCGCCATGCGCGACGAGGCCGGTGCCCTCCTCGAGGGGCACGCCTACGACACCCTCGAGCGCGGCGTCACCTCGTACAGCGGCGCGAACCGCGAGCTCGTCACGCTGCAGTACAACGCCGGCGGGCAGACTGTCGTCACCTCCTCGATCGATGGCGCAACGGCGCAGACCGCGACCTTCTCGCTCATTTATCAGCGCGGCCGCTTCCTCCCGCTCGAGATCAACGGCAACTGCTCTTCGTGCGGAGGCGGCGACGACGACGAGAAGTTCCAGTTCGACGGGAGCAACCGCCCGACGCAGAAGATCGACGGCAACGGCCGCATCACGAACTACAGCTACGACGCGAGCGGCAACCTCCTGACGAAAGTCGAGGCGGCCGGCACGCCGAAAGAGCGGACGACGACGTACGCGTACGGCTACGGCGCGTGGCCGCGCTTCATCACCCAGATCACCGAGCAGTCGGCGGCGAAGCCGGGCTCACTTAAGACGACGACGCGCACGTGGAACTCAAGCGGGACGCCGGAGACGACGCTCACGATCGCCACGGCGGGCTGGCAGCGCGCCGCCGACGCCAGCGCGACGACGTACACGACTACGACGACGTTCGACCCGCGGCACCGCATGCTCCGGGCGAGCGGGCCGCGCACTGACGTCGCGCAGGTCGTCACGCGGAGCTACTACGCCGATGGCGACGCCGATCTCAATCGGCGCGGCCGCCTGGCTTCGACGACGAACGAGGTCGGTCTCGTTTCGATGTTCGACGCGTACGACCTCTATGGCACAGCGCGCCTCCTGACGGACCCGAACGGCGCGCAGACCGCTCTGCAGACCGACGCGCGCGGCCGGACGATCGCGACGACGAACAAGGCCGTCGCCGGCGACGCGCGCGAGGCGAGCGACTACACGACGACGCAGACGTTCGACGGGCGCGACCGCATCGCCCGCATCACCCGTCCGCGCGGCAACGCCACCACGTTCGCGTACGAGGACGGCACGAACCGCCTCACCGATACGATCCGCCTCGACGCCGTCGGCAACGAGGCCGAGCGGCGCCACCTCACTTTCAATTCGATCGGCGACAAGGTTCGCGAAGAGGATCAACAGTGCGCCTCGCCCGCGGCGCCGTGTCCGTTGTGGAACACGACGCGGCAGGAGGACTTCGTCTACGACGCCCATAACCGCCTCGTGCAGATCGTGCACGCCGTGCCGGCCGGATCGTCGGTGCGCTACGCGTACGACGGCGCCGGGCTCCTCAAGTCGGTGCAGGACGAGAACCACGCCACGCCCAATACGATCTACTCGTACGACGAACTGAATCGCTTGGCCGCCGTGCAGCAGACGCTCGGCACGGGCTCGATCACCACGCACTACGCCTATGACGTCGAAGACAACCTGGCCGGCGTCACCGATCCGAACGGCAACACCACCACCTACGCGTACGACGACTTCCACCGCATGCAGACGCAGAGCTCGCCCGTCTCCGGGATGACGAGCTACAGCTACGACCCGGCGGGAAACCCCACGTCGTCGACCGACGCGAACAACGCCGCCACGGCGCGCACATACGACGCTGCGAACCGCCTCGTCAGCGCAACGTCGACTGGCGCAACGACGGAGACGATCACCTACACCTACGACGATCCGACCGCCGGCAACTACGGCAAGGGACGCGTCCGCAGCGTCACCGATCCCAGCGGCTCGATGACCTACGCATACGAGCGCCGAGGCATGGTTCGCAGCGAGCAGCACACCGTGCAGGGTAACGGCTACACCCTCGGCTACGGCTACGACGCGAACGGCAACCGCAGCTCGATCACCTATCCGTCAGGCCGCGTCGTCAGCTACACCTTCGACTTCGCCGACCGCGCGCAGTCGGCCTCGTCGAGCGGCACGACTCTCGTGTCGAACGCGACCTACGCGCCATTCGGCCCGGAGACGCAGCTCGTCTTCGGCAACGGCACGTCGAAGACGACCACGTACGACCTCCGGTATCGGCCACTCGAGAACAAACTGACGGGCGGTGCGGGAACGATCGCCGACTACGGCTACAGCGAGGATGCGGTCGGCAACATCACCGCGATCCGCGACCTCGTTGACCAGACCTACAGCCGCACCTTCGGCTACGACGATCTCTATCGCCTCACCTCCGCGACAACGGGCGGTGCGCTGTGGGGAAGCGGCAGCTATGGCTACGACGCCATGGGCAACATGACCGCGCTCGCCCTCGGCTCGGCGCGCACCTCGTCGTTCGCCTACGCCGGCACGCTGCCGAAGCTCGCGAACGTGACTGAGAACGGCTCGACCCGCGCCGTCGCCTACGACGCCGCCGGCAACGAGCAGATCGTCGGCGCGAACACCTATGCCTATTCGCCGCGCAATCTCCTTACCGGCGGCGACGGCCTCGCCTACACCTACGACGCCCGCGGCGTCCGCACGATCACGACCGTCGCGGCGGCCCTCGGCACGTTCAGCGGCAACGTCGTCACCGCGGCTACCGGCGCGCCGGTTGCGGGCGCCGTCGTCACCGTCGACGGCACGCTCAATTCCACGACGACCGACGCCGGCGGCAACTTCTCCCTCAACCAGCCCGCCGGCAATTACACGCTCACCGTCGTGAAGCTCGGCTTTCTTCCGGAGACGACGACCGCGTTCACCCTGGCGTCGGGTGCCTCCGTCGCCGTCGGCACCGTCAAGCTCTCCGTCGCGCCGTCGACGATCACCGGCACCGTCGTCAGCTCGCTCGGCGGCAATGTCGCCGGTGCCACCGTCGCGCTCAGCGGCACGAGCGCCACCGCGTCGACCGACGCCCTCGGCCGCTTCTCCATCACCCAGCCGGCCGGCACGTTCACCGCGACGATCACCGCCGGCGGCTATCAGTCCGCGACCACCGCGCAGTTCACGACGCAACCGGGCCAGACCTATCCCCTCGGCACGATCACTCTCACCGCGATTCCCGCGACCGTCACCGGAACCGTCACCAGCTCGACCGGCGGCGCCGTCGCCGGCGCGACCGTGACGGCGATCGGCGGCCCCACCGGCCAGCGCAACCGCCTCGCCGCACAATCGACGAACAGCACCACCACCGACGCAAGCGGCAACTGGACGCTCTCGCTCGCCGCCGGCACCTACAGCTTCACCATCGCGAAGAGCGGCTTCGGCACGACGACGACCGCCGACGTCACCCTCGGCGCCGGAACGACGTTCTCCACCGGCACGATCGTCATCGATCCCCTCGGCACGATCACCGGCACCGTCGTCAGCCAGACGACGAACACGCCCGTCGCGGGCGCCACCGTCACCGTCAGCGGCAGCGTGAACTCGACCTCGACCGACGCGAGCGGCCGCTTCTCCATCCAGCAGCCGCCCGGCAGTTATTCGATCCACGTCTCCGCCGCCGGCTTCGCCGATACCGCGACGGCGTTCTTCGCCCTCGCGCCCGGCGCGACGTACGACGCCGGCACGATCAAGCTCCCGCCCGTCGCCCGCGGCGTCTTCGTCGGCTATGCCGATGACCTCCGCGCCAGCGCGAACTTCCCTGTCCCCTGGGCTGGCGCGCCGAACGTCATTTACCTCGGCACGCCGTCGCCGCTCGACGCCGGCGCGATCCGCCTCGACAACAACACCGATGCTCCGATGCCGATCGACAACGTCACCGTCGACCTCGGCCGCCCGGGTCCGGCGTACAGCCTCTGGGGCAGCTTCACCGTCCCGGCGCACGGCTCCGTCATCCTCACGCAGACGCAGCAGTTCAACTTCGACACCTCCGACTCGCCGATCGCCGCCTGCGGCGCGGCGCTCGTTCCCGGCGATCCGCGCGTGCCGCGCGTGATCGTGACGGCCGGCGGCGTGGCCACGACGTACTTCGACACCGGCCACATCCTCGACACCGGCGGCTTCGATCTCGCCTGCCGCGGCAACGAATCGCTGCAGTGGAGAACCATTGGGACGACCGGGATCAACGCGAACGGCGACTTTCTTCTCGGCCCTCCCACGGGCACGAGCGCGCTCGGGCAGCCCTACACCGTGACCGCGTCGGTCACGGACGGCACCGGCCAGCCGCTGGCGAACGTCACCGTCCGCTTCACCGTCATCGCCGGGCCGAACCTCAACACGGCCGGCACGGCGACGACCGATGTCAGCGGCCACGCCAGCTTCACCTACACCTCGAACATCGCCGGCACCGACACGATCCAGGCCACGATCACGAACGCCTCGGGCGGCTCGTCGACGTCGAACCCCGTCACCGTCAATTGGCCGGCCTTCACGAACATCAACGTCTTCGTCGGTTACGCCGATGACCTCCGGGCCGGGGCCTCGTTCCCGAACCCGTGGCAGGGCTCGCCCGGCGTCGTCTTCATCGGCAACCGAGGTAACGACTGGGACTCGGGCGCCGTACGCATCGACAACGCCGGCGCGACGCCGCTCGTCATCGACCGCGTCGTCGTCGATCTCCAGCGCCCCGGCCCCACGTACAGTTTGTGGGGAAGCTTCACCATTCCGGCGCACCAGTCGGCGATCCTCGCCCAGACCAGCGGCGAGAACTTCGATACCTCCGATCACGCGCTCGTCGGCTGCGGCGGCACGCTCCCGCCGAACGACCAGCACATCCCGAAGATCACCATCACGACCGGCGGCCAGTCCGCCAGCTACCTCGACACCGCGCACATCCTCGACACGTTCGGCTACGACCTCGCCTGCCAAGGAAATGAGTCGCTGCAGTGGCGGCCGGTCGGGTCGAGCTCGACTACGAGCGCCGGCAACCTCGCGTTGCGGCCGCTCGCGACGACGACGCCGATCGGCGGCAACTACACCGCCACGGCCATCGCCACCGACGCCGGCAACGAGCCCGTGGCGGGACTGCGCGTCGACTTCCGCGTCGCCTCCGGCCCGAACAGCGGCAAGAGCGGCTCGGCGACGACGGACGCGAGCGGCATCGCCACGTTCACGTATTCGTCGACCTTGACCGGCACCGACACCGTGCGCGCCTCGATCACGAACTCGGTCGGCGCCGTGCTGACCTCGAATGACGTCAGCTCGACGTGGGTCTCGACGGTGCGCTTGACGCTCTCGCCCGACACGGCGACGACGACGGTCGGCACGCCGTACAACGCGACGGTGCTCGTCGCCGACGGCGGCGGCACGCCGCTCGCGAACGTCTTCGTCACCTTCCGCATCACCGCCGGCCCGAACAGCGGGAAGACGGGGCAAGGGATCACCGACGCCGCCGGCCAGGCGCTCTTCACCTACTTCTCGACCGTGCAGGGGACCGACACGATCGTCGCCTCCGTGGTCGGCAGCGGCGGCAACGCCATTCTCTCGAACAACGTCAGCTCGATCTGGGTCGCGCCGATGGCCATCACACTCGCGCCGTCGACGGCGACGACGCCGATCGGCTCGAGCTACACGGCGACCGCATTCGTCTCCACGGGCGGCTCGCCGTCGTCGGGCGCGCCGGTCGTGTTCAATGTTGTAGCCGGACCGAACGCCGGGAAGACGCAATCGGCGACGACGGACGGCACGGGCCACGCCACGTTCACGTACACGTCGTCGTCGATCGGCACCGACGTTATCGAAGCAAAGACGGGGAGCCTCACCTCGAATCAGATCGTGGCGAAGTGGGTCGCGGTGCCAACGCTGCTCGCCTACACGGGCGACCTCGCCGGCGAGTACAACGATCCGATGACGCTCGCCGCGCGCCTGACCGAGGCAACGACGGGCGCGCCGATCGCGGGCAAGACGCTCGCGTTCACCTTCGGCGGGACGAGCTACAGCGCGACAACCGACACGAACGGCACGGCGCGCGTCGCGGTCACGCCAACGATCACGCCCGGTCCGGTGGCACTCTCGGTCAGCTTCACGGCCGCGGGCTCCTACACCGGCTCGTCGCTCTCACTCTTCGTCAACGTCGTCCGCGACGAGTCCGCCATCCGCTACACTGGAAAGACGGTCGTCGCGAACGGCATGACTCAGACGCTCACCGCGCTCCTCACCGATCCCGACGGCGGCGAGCCGCTCACCGGCCGCCTCGTCACGTTCACGATCGGCTCGCTCACCGCCACCGCCACGACCGACGCCATCGGCATGGCCTCGGCTACGGTGACCGTGCCGCCCACGCTCGGTACCGGTCCGATTCGCCTCACGACCTCCTTCGGCGGCGACGCGTACAACGTCCCGGCCTCGACGAGCGTCCCGGTGATCCTCTACCAACCGCAGTCGTTCGTGATCTGGGGCGGCAACGCCGTTCCGCCGCACGTGAACGATCGCGTCCAGTTCTGGGGCAGCCAGTGGGACAAGCAGGTCACCGGCGGCGATTACGACAACAAAGCCGACTTCAAGGGATGGGCAGTCCCGTCCGGTTCGCCGATCGCGCTCTGCGAGGCGACGGTGCACGCTACGGGCGCGTGCTGGACCTCGAAGCCCGGCCAGTCGTTCCCGCCGGCCTCGATTGAGCGCTACATCAGCGTGATCGTCTCGACGTCGATCAATCAGGCGAAGGGTGACGTCGCCGGCAACATCGCCGCCACGGTCGTCCTGCGCGTCGATCCGGTACCGGTCTACGGCAATGACCCGGGCAAGTCGGGTTACGGTGTAATCGTCGCCGTGATCGACGACGGCGCGCACCTCTTCACATCGTCGGTATCGCGTCCCGCCGCTGCCGCAGACGCCGCGCCATTCTTCTTCCGCCACGTCACCCGTCCTCATCCACCCCAGGTTGTCTCGCTCGTGCAGCCCGACCTCGCCGACCTCGCCCTCACGAACGAGTGGATGTCGATCACGCGCACCTCGGTGCTCGCGCCTGCGCCATTCACCGTGGCCGCGGGCAGCCGCCGTTACTCGTTCTACTCGCCAGAGCTGAACCTCATCGCCGAGACCGCGCTGGCCACCAGCGGCGCGCCGGCGATCGCCTACGAGTACGTCTGGTTCAACGGCCATCCAGTCGCGCAGTTCGACGCCGGCGGCGCCGCGCACTGGACATTCACCGACCACCTCGGCACGCCCCTGCTGCTGACGAACAGCGATGGCTCGACCTACTGGCGCGCCGAGCACGAGCCTTTCGGCGCGGTTTACGCGCTGCGATCCGCGGACGTGCACCAGCCACTGCGTCTCCCCGGCCAGGAAGCCGAGCAGCTCAACCTCGGCGCCAACGGGGTGACGGAGCGCGAGTACAACATTTTCCGGTGGTATCGGGGCGGGTGGGGACGGTATACCCAGGCGGATCCGGTCGGTTTCGCCGGCAACGCGGACCTGTCGTTCTACAACGACTACGCTTACGTTCTCGACGATCCGCTTGATCTTGCCGATCCCGATGGTGAACGCGCAGTAGCTTTCGTCGGCTGTCAAGTGTGGTTCATCGACGACAACGGCGACATCGTGAAGAAATGCACAGCGACCTCCGGGGTGCCAGGCTCGAAGCCGGCTGATCAAACGAAGCCGTTTAAGGGCCCAACGCCGGAAGGGCATTACACCGTTAAGCCGTCAGAAATCACCGGAGGCGGATGGCACACGCTGACCCGCAGCGCTGCTTGGGGCACGTACCGCGCGCCGCTTCATCCCGCCAAAGGCACCAATACCTATGGCCGTAAGAACATGTTCATCCACGGTGACAAAACAAACAATCCTGGCTCGCTCGGATGCATCGACATCGCTGACTGCGACGTCTGGTTCCGCAACTGGGCGATGACCGACCCGTCGAAGGATATTGACGTGTATGTCAAGTATTTCGGAAAGGTCTGCAATTAAACGAAACGTTAGTCTTTGGTCCGCCGGTCAAATGATCGGCGGACTCCTTCTGATGATCGCCGGTTCGGAACTGTTTTTTCCGCCCCCTCCGCTCGCGTGAACGGGCGAGCATCGCCAGTGGTGCCGTTCAAGGCACGGCTCAGACAGACGCCGGTCGCCGCTTCGTGGCCCGCGCGCTTCCGCGCGCTCGGGGAGTTCGAGACACGGTTCGCTGTACATGTCGAACTGCACCGCAGTGAGCGGCACGCTTCCGCCACGCGGCGCCGCGGCGCGTTCCCACGCGCCCCCGCCGGCAGCGCCATCGTCTACGGCTCGACGACGGACAACGTCACGCAGGACCCGAGCGTGCAGTTCGCCAGGAAGGTGGAGTAGGGCCTACTCGTACCTGAGCGCGTCGATCGGGTCCAACCGCGCCGCCTTCCGCGCCGGGTAGAACCCGAAGAACACGCCCACGCCGGCGGCCACGCCGAAGGAGAGCGCGATCGACTCCGGCGTGATCACGATCGGCCATTTGAGAAAGCGGCCCACGGCCGTCGACGCGCCGACGCCGAGGGCCACGCCGATCAGGCCGCCGACGATCGAGAGCGTCACGGCCTCGAAGAGGAACTGCAGCAGCACGTGCCGGCCCTTGGCCCCGATGGCCATGCGGATGCCGATCTCGCGCGTCCGCTCCGTCACCGAGACCAGCATGATGTTCATGATGCCGATGCCGCCGACGAGCAGCGAGATCGCCGCGATCGACAGCAGGAGCATGCTGAGGATCTTCATCTGCGCGGCGTTGGCCTGGGCGATCTCCTCCTGCGAGCGCATCATGAAGTCGGCGTCGCCGCGCGGCGGGATGCGGTGCCGCTGCCGCAGCAGGGCATCGATCTCGTCCTGCGCCTCCTGCACCTTGTCCTGCGACACGGCCGAGAGCTGGATCATGTCGATCTTGGTCTTGCCGGAGAGCCGCTTCATCACCGTCGTGTAGGGGGCGATGATCAGGTCGTCCTGGTCCTGCCCCATCATGTTGCCGCCCTTTTTTTCGAGCACGCCCACGACTTTGAACGGCACGTTCTTGATGCGGATGATCTGCCCGACGGCGTCGCCGTTCGGGAAGAGGTTGTCGACCACGGTCTTGCCGAGCACCGCCACCTTCGCCGCGGCTTTGACGTCCGCGTCGGTGAAGTACGAGCCCTGGTCGACGTTCCAGGAGCGGATCAGCGGATAGTCGACGTTCGTCCCCTGGATGCTCGTCCCCCAATTCAGCTCGCCGGCCACGACCTGGCCGGCCGTGCGCACGAACGGCGTCACGTAGGCGACGGCCGGGCACTCGGTCTTGATGGCCTCGGCGTCCTCGGCCGTCAGCGTCGAGTTGCCGGTGAACATCTTCGCCCCGCTCGAAGTCGCCGCGCCGGGGAAGAGCATGATGTAGTTCGTGCCGAGGGCGTTGATCGTGTTCTCGACCGACTTCGCCGCGCCGTTGCCGATAGCCACGACGGCGATCACGCAGCCGACGCCGATGACGATGCCGAGCATGGTCAGAAACGAGCGGAGCTTGTTCCGGGAGATGGCCTTGAGGCCGACGATGGTGATGTTCCAGAGGCGCTGTGCCGAGTTTTTCATGATGGCAATCAACCGACCGGCACGGGCGCCGCCGGCGCCGCGATACCCTTGACCTTCACGCGTTTCTGCTGCGGGCGCTCGTCGTATTCGATGACGCCGTCGCGCACGTGCACGATGCGCTTGGCGAACTGAGCGATGTCGGGCTCGTGCGTGATCAGCACGACCGTCTTTCCGTCATCGTTCAACTGCTGAAAGATGCCCATGATTTCTTCCGACGTGCGCGAGTCGAGGTTCCCGGTCGGCTCGTCGGCGAGGAGGATGGCCGGATTCGTCACCAGGGCCCGGGCGATGGCCACGCGCTGCTGCTGGCCGCCGGAGAGCTGCGACGGGTAGTGTCCCTCGCGCCCGGCCAGGCCGACGCGGGACAGCGACCCGCGCGCGGCGTCGTGGCGCTGCTGGCTGCTCCAGCCGAACTCGCCGTAGAGCAGCGGCAGCTCGACGTTCTCCATGGCCGAGGTGCGGGCCAGGAGGTTGAAGCTCTGGAAGACGAAGCCGATCTTGGCGTTGCGGATCACGGCGCGCTCGTCGCGGTCGAGCTCCGAAACGTCGATGCCGTCGAGCCTGTACGTCCCTGCGGTGGGGCGGTCGAGGCAGCCGATGATGTTCATCAGTGTCGACTTCCCCGATCCCGACGGTCCCATGACGGCGATGAACTCCCCCTCGGCCACGTCGAGGTCGAGGCCGGCGAGCGCGCGCACTTCCACTTCGCCCATCTCGTAGACCTTCGTCAGGCCGCGGATCTCGATGACGTTGCCCGCCAACTCAACGCCCCCGTCCGGCCGGACGCCCGCCCATCGGGCCCTGCTGCGCGCCCGGAGGCGGAGGCCCTTCGACCTTCGCCGTGGCCAGGCCGACGATGACGTCGTTGCCTTCCTTCAGCTCGCCGCCGACGATCTCCGTGAAGTGTCCGTCGGTAATGCCGGGGCGGATCCACACCGCCTTCGCCTTCTTCGTGGCCGGATCGAGGATGTAGATCGCCTGTCCCGGCCGGCGCACGGCGCCGCCGCCGCCGCGCTGGAACGCGCCGCCCGGGCCGCCCGCGCCAGCAATGCCGGGGCCGCGGCCCGACTGGGCCATGCGCCGCTCCGGCGCCGCGCCGCCCGGGGCGCCGCTGCTCGTCGTGGCCGTCGTGCTCGCGCCGCCGCGCGGCGGGGCGCCTTCGACTGCCCCTTCCGGCTTGAAGCGCAGCGCGGCGTTCGCCACGCGCAGCGCGTTGTGCACCGTGGCCACGTCGATCGTCACGTTCGCCGTCATCTTCGGCCGCAGCTTCTCGTCGGGATTCGGCACTTCGATGATCACCGGATACGTGACGACGTTCTGCGACACGGTGGCGTTGAGGCGGATCTGGGAGATGCGTCCGCGGAATTCCTGATCGGGATAGGAGTCGACGGTGAAGCGCGCCGGCTGCCCGACCTGGATGCGGCCGATGTCGGACTGATCGACGTCGGCCTGCACCTGCATCTTGGTGAGGTCCTGCGCGATCTGGAACAGCGTCGGGGCCTGGAACGACGCCGCCACGGTCTGGCCGACGTCGTAGGCGCGGTCGACGACGATGCCGTCGATCGGCGAGATGATCTTCGTGTACTTGAGGTTCGTCTGCGCCTGCGCCAGCGCCGCGCGCGCCTGCGCCACCTGGGCCATGTCGGCGTCGTACGTCGCTTTGGCGGAGTCGTAGTCGGCCGTCACGCCGATGCCGGCCTTGTCCAGGCGATCCTGGCGCGTAAGGCTGACCTTCGCGTTCGCGGCTTCGACGCTGGCCTTGGTGAGGTCGGCCTGGCGCTGCTCGACCTGCTGCTGGAACGGCGTCGGATCGAGCTCCGCGAGGAGCTGGCCCTTCTTCACGCGGCTGTTGAAGTCCGCATAGAGGCGGGCGATGACGCCGGAGACCTGGCTGCCGACCTGGACGGTCGTCACGGCCGAGAGCGTCCCGGTGGCGGTCACGGTCTGGGTGATGTCGCCGCGGTCGACCTTTTCGGTCTTGTATTGCTCGGCCTTCTGGCCACGGCCGCGGCAGGAGCCCGCCAGCACGGCCAGGCTCAGGATGACTGCGATACGTCTCACTAGGTTTTCTCCTCCAGGGCAAGGTGTACGACGGGCAAGCCCGAATCGCTGAACGGCCGGGGGAGTCTACTGATTTTTGCTATGCTTCGCGCCCGCATGGCCCTTTTCTCATCAAAAGAAACAGCAACGATCCCGCCACGCCCGGGCGAGCCCCAGCCGGCCTTCAACGGCACGTATTTCGGTCCGAACATCGTCATCGACGGCACGGTGAGCGGCTCCGAACCGGTCGTGATCGAAGGGACGATCAAGGGACGGATCAACGTCACGAACGACCTGCGCATCGGCACGAAGGCGCGCGTCGAAGCCGTGGTGCACGCCAAGAACGTCACCGTGGAAGGGAAGCTCACCGGCGACGTCTCCGCCGACGAGCGCGTCGAGCTCGTCGCCAGCGCCACGGTCGACGGCAACATCAAGGCGCCGAAGATCATCGTGGCCGAGGGGGCGCGGTTTCGCGGGGCGGTGGATATGGGATCGGCGAGGCCGAAGGGCGAAGCGAAAGGTTCTTAGGTTGTTAGGTTCTTAGGTTCTTAAGACTTCCCGCCTCGCACTTAAGAACTTAAGAACCTAAGAACCTAACAACCCGGAGGCCAAATGCCAGTCACCGCCCCAACCACAACACCCGAGCTCACCTCCCTCCGCGCCCCGCGCGAATACAAGAACTACGTCGACGGCCAGTGGGTGGCCTCGTCGGGCGGGAAGACGTTCGAGAACCGCAACCCGGCCGACCGCGAAGACCTCGTCGGCACGTTCCAGGAGTCGAACGCGGATGACCTCAACGCCGCCGTCGACGCGGCCGACCGTGCCTACCAGTCGTGGCGGCTCGTGCCGGCGCCGAAGCGCGCCGAGTACATCTACCGCGTCGGCGAGATCCTCAAGCGCGACAAGGAAAAGATCGCCCGGGAGATGACGCGCGAGATGGGGAAGGTCCTCGACGAGACGCGCGGCGACGTGCAGGAAGCGATCGACATGGCCTACCTCATGGCCGGCGAGGGCCGCCGCCTCTTCGGCGTGACCACGCCGTCCGAGCTTCCGAACAAGTTCAACATGTGCGTGCGCATGCCCCTCGGCGTGGCCGGGCTGATCACGCCGTGGAACTTCCCGATCGCCATCCCCTCGTGGAAGTCGATGCCGGCCCTCGTCTGCGGCAACACCGTGGTCATCAAGCCGGCCTCGCTCACGCCGCTGTCGGTCGTCATGCTGGCCGAGGCCTTCGACGAGGCTGGGCTGCCGCACGGCGTATTCAACGTCGTCACCGGCGGCGGGCGCGAGGTCGGCGAGCCGATGACGAAGCATCCCAAGGTCGCCGTGATTTCGTTCACCGGCTCCACCGACGTCGGGCGCGACATCTCCGTCGCCTGCGCCCCGCAGTTCAAGCACGTGCACCTGGAGATGGGCGGCAAGAACATCATCATGGTGATGGACGACGCCGACGTCGACCTCGCCGTCGACGGCGCGCTGTGGGGCGCGTTCGGCACGGCCGGACAGCGCTGCACGGCCTCCTCGCGCATCGTCGTACACAAAAAGGTGTACAGCGAGTTCGTGGAGAAGCTAGCCGGACGGGCCAAGAAGATGCGCGTCGGCAACGGCCTCAGCGCCGGCGTCGACATGGGGCCGAACGTCTCCGCCTCGCAGCTGAAGACGACGGAGTCGTACGTACAGATCGGCAAGGAGGAAGGAGCCACCGTCGCGGCGGGCGGGCGCGTGCTCACCGACGGCGCGCTGGCCAAGGGCTTCTTCCACGAGCCGACGGTGTTCGCCGACGTGAAGCCGACGATGCGCATCGCCCAGGAGGAGATCTTCGGCCCGGTCACGGCGGTGATGCGCTGCGACTCGCTCGAGGAGGCCATCGCCATCGGCAACGGCGTGAAGTACGGGCTGTCGTCGTCGATCTACACGCGCGACGTGAACAAGGCCTTCGTGGCCATGCGCGATATGTACACCGGCATCTTCTACGTGAACGCCCCGACGATCGGCGCGGAGACGCACCTGCCCTTCGGCGGCACGAAGCAGACCGGCAACGGCCACCGCGAGGCGGGCGTGGCCGGGATCGACGTCTTCAGCGAATGGAAGTCGATCTACGTCGACTACTCGGGGGCATTGCAGCGCGCCCAGATCGATACCGACGAGATCTGATGCGAAGAGCCGGCTTTGTTCTCGCCTTCGCCGCCGCGCCGCTCCTCGCGCAGAACGTCCCGGACGAGATCATCCAGCGCGAGCTCGCCGCGTCGCAGGCGTACGAGACGCTCTCGCATCTGACCGACGACATCGGCCAGCGCCTGAGCGGCTCGGCCAACGCCGCGGCGGCGGTGCGCTTCACCACGGAGCGTTTCCGGGCCTGGGGCATCGACGTGCGCAACGAGCGCGTGGCCGTGCCGCATTGGGTGCGCGGGCGCGAAGAGGCCTCGCTGCCGACGCAGCACAACCAGAAGATCGTGCTCACGGCTCTCGGCGGCAGCGTGGCCACGCCGGCCGAGGGGATCACCGCCGACGTCGTCGAGGTGACGTCGTTCGATGAGCTCAAGCAGCTCGGCGCCAAGTTGCGCGGGAAGATCGTCTTCTTCAACGTGCCGATGGACATGGAGCTCGTGCGCGCGCGCCGCTCCTTCGACGCCTACAGCAAGGCCGTCGTCTACCGCGGCGCCGGGGCCAGCCGCGCCGCGGAGTACGGCGCCGTGGCCGCGCTGATCCGCTCCGTCGGCTCCGACTCGCTGCGCACGCCCCACACCGGCGCGATGCGCTACGACCCAAAGCAGCCGAAGATCCCCGCCGCGGCGATGGCGGCGGAGGATGCCATGCTCGTGCATCGACTGCTGGCCCGGCGCGAACGCGTGCGCATGCACCTGGCGCTCACGCCGCGTCTGCTGCCGGACGTGATGTCGGCGAACGTCGTCGCGGAGATTCGCGGCAGCGAGCACCCCGAGGAGATCGTCCTCGTCGGCGCTCACCTCGACTCCTGGGACCTCGGCACGGGCGCGATCGACGACGGCTCCGGCGTGGCCATGGTCATGGAGACGATGCGCCTCATCAAGCAGATGAATCTCAAGCCGCGGCGGACGATCCGCGCCGTCCTGTTCATGAACGAGGAAAACGGCTTGAACGGCGGCCGCCAATACTGGGCCTCGCACAAGCACGAGAAGCACGTCGCCGCGATCGAGACCGACGCCGGCGCCGCCGCGCCGACCGGCTTCTCCACGACGCTCAAGGCCGACGCCCTGGCCGCGCTGCAGGCGCGCACGAAGCCGCTCGCCGCCGTGAACGCCGACCGCTTCGAGGTCACGCCGGAGACCGGCGCCGACACGTCGTTCATCGTGGAGAGCGGCGTCCCCGGCTTCGGCCTCGTCCCCGATCCGCTGCACTACTTCGACTACCACCACACGCCCGCCGACACGCTCGACAAGATCGATCCGAAGGAGCTGGCGCAGGACTCCGCCGCGGTCGCGGCACTGGCGTGGATTTTGGCCAATTGATTACGGCCACTGCCAGTAACACCCGGAACACCAGGCGGGGCATTCGCAGCACCAAACGATGTAGCAGTTCGGACCGCCATCGGGGGTTTCCCAGGAGTAGATGGGAATCTCCTTCGTGATTTCGTAAGCGCCCAAGAAGCACTCGACGACTTCGATATTGCAGAGTGTGCAGGACCACCCGCCTTGGAACCACCACGACTTGCCGGCTTCGCATGGCGGCCAGTAGGTCTCGTAGCACCGGTCGTGATCATCGCAACACTGGCGGTAGAGGGTTCCATCGAACCAATGGAGTAAGTCGCATCCAGGATCGTTCAGCGGCGCCGGCCGCAGGCCTGCCGGACTCACGATCGACTGCTGGCTGACGATTGATTGCTGGCTCACGGTCAGGATCGATTGCTGGCGAGCGCTGTTGCGTCCTTTGATGAGGCTCAGGAGCTGGATGTCCGCCCACGCTTCATTCGGGTGGAAGGTCCAGCCGCCCTTTGGCAGCGCGGCGGGCGTAATGGCGATGAGCCGCTCGCCGATGAATCGGAAGACCAACTTCTGCTCGTCCTCATGCCAGCCCATGATGGCCAGAAGCTCGCCGGTATCGCGTTTGCGCAGCGCCGCGGTAAAGTTGGGCAGATCGGGCTTTTCGACGCGCGCGCTCGGATGGGTTCGTCTGGCCAGAACTTCGTAGTCTTTGGTGAGCATCGTGACGGAGCCAACATCGCTCGCGGCGTCGGTTAACTCCAAAGCGGCTCTGCCGCCAAGCAGCGCCCCGGCCCCCTCGTCGGACAAAGACTTGCTCGCGCCGCGGGGCGCTTCGCGGTTTCGCCAGGCCAGATAGGCGTCGGCATTGATGAAGTCGAGCGATCGATCGTTGACGATGATGGCTTCGGCCGATGGTGAGGACTTCGACGTCAACCGGATTTGTGCCGGTTGCGAGAGGGTCTTGATGACTTTGCCGTCCGCGCGGAGTGTGGTGACGACGCTTCCGTCAGGCGCGCGAAGCGACGTCACCTCCGCCAGCGTGAAACGGGTGACGACGCTTTGGACTTCACTGTCGATGATCTGGTACCGCAATCCCATCCGCGCGTTCTGGGCGAAGGCGCCGGTGGCCGCCATGGCAAGAGTAAGGGTCAAAGCCGCAGCACGCAGTCGCATGATTACCCCCGTTTTTCCATGTCCTAAACCTCTAAAAAAAGCCCCGGCCTCGCGGCCGGGGCTCTTCCTGCTGCATCAAGTGATCGTCAGAAGCGCAGGCCCACCGCGAAGCGGTAGGTGCGCGGAGTCTGATACGCGTCCTTGCTGACGCCCTGGCCGAAGGTGTCGCCCAGCTGCCAGTTCGCGCCCATCGCCGAGCACGTTGACGCCGTGGCGCCCTTCGGGCATTCGACCGGCGTGCCGGTGAAGGGATTAAACGCCGCGAGGCCGGCGCCGGTCGTGCGCGAGGTCTTGACGGTGGTATCGAGTTGCCCCTGCACAATGGTCGAGACCTTGGAATTGTTGAAGATGTTCAGCGCCTGGGCCTGGACGAACACGGTCGTCTTCGCGAACGCCGGCAGGTTCCAGTTGTAGGCGAGGTCGGTGCTGAACACCGACGGGGTGCGGAACGCGCCGCGCGGGCTGAAGAAGTAGTCCGCCGAGGTGCCGAGCTGGGAGCGGGTGTAGTACGGAACGCTCGCCGCCGTCGGCGCGCCGGTGTACGCGCCCGGAGCAATGCTGATCGAGCCGACCGCGGAGAAGGCCTTGCCGGAGTCGGCGCTCTGAATGGCCGAAACGTTCATTTGGCCGAGCGGCGTAGCGAAGTCATAGCCGGCCCACACCTTGGCGCGATGGCGCTCATCGCCGTACAGCGGTCCTTCCGGAATGCGGTTGGCGTAGTTGAGGAACTCGGGATAGAAGAGCGCCAGCGGTGACAGAGGTGACGAGGCGCTGCCGTCGGACTCGGTGGTATCGCTGCCGCGGAGCTTGGCGTAGGTGTAGCCGCCGCCGACGTTCCAGTGGCTCGGGTTCCAGCCGAAGGTGAGCTGCGCGGCGTCGTATTTCCGCTTGATGCTGTTGTCGTTGACGAGGTAGGCGACGTCGTTGAGCGTGCCGTTCGGCGCGGTGATCGGACCGAGCGCGGCGCTGTCCTTGTTCAGCTGCAACGCGTAGAAGTTCTTCCAGGCCCTCTTGATGAAGTCGACGCGGGCGAAGCCGTTGTGGCCGATCTGCTCGCCGTATCCGAGGTTGATCTCATTCACCTTCGGCGAGGAGATCGGCGACAGGATCCTCGTCGTGAAGCCGGGGTAACTCGAGCTCGAGAAGTTCGTGCTGGCCGTACCGCACTGCGTCGGCGTCGGGCTGCAGTTGACGCTGTTGAACCAGTTGAAGAGGATCGTCAGCGCGTCCTGCGGGTTGACCGGCGTGCCGATGATGTTGCCGCTGGCGTCGACCGGGTTGACGGCCGGACCGCCGTAGGCCCAGGTGAAACGCGCCGGCGTGCCGGCCGCGTTGGCGGCGCCGCCGACGTTGCCGTCGACGACCTTGGTCACGTACGTGGCGTAGCTGAGGTTGATCCGTGAACGTCCGTCGCCCTTGAGGTCCCAGATGGCGCCGAGGCGCGGGGCGAAGGCGCTGTCGTTGGAGACGAGGTTGCCGGAGGCGTCGTGGGCGTTGTTCTTGTCGTAACGGACGCCGACGTTGAAGCTCCAATGATTGTTGAGGTCCCACTTATCGTTCGCGAACACCGACTGCGTGTTGAGGTGATCGCCGGTCGACGTGATGAGGATCGGCCGCCAGTTGATCGAGGTGTTCTTGTCGAAGTGCGGGTACGGCGTCACGTCGCCCGGCAGGAACGTGGCCGTGCCGGTGCTGCCGATGGTGAAGTTGGAGGCCGACTGGTTGTTATTGACCAGACGCGTCTCCTTGTACGTCTCGCCGCCGATGGCGAAGTTGTGCGTGCCGAGGCTCTTCGTGTTGAGGTAGTAGCTGCCTTTCACCGTGCCGGAGTCGTTGTTCCGCTCTTCGTTCGTGCAGACGCCGCAGAAGACCGGAGCGTTCCAGCGCGCGCGGGTGTCCGAAATCCAGGTGCCGTGGATCTGATCGGTAAAGAGGCCGCCGCTGTGGACGAAGGCGAACTTCTTCTGCGAGACCTGCCCTTCAATGAGCAGGTTCGAGGTGAGCACGCCGTTGTAGGAAAGCGCCTTGAGGCTGTTGGGAAGCTGGCGCTGCGCGACGATCGAGGCGGTGTCATAGATCGGCGCGAAGAAGTTGTTGTTCTCCGCCGTCTTGACGTTGAGGTATGAGCCGACCAGGTTGTGCTTCGGCGTGAGCTGGCCGGTCAGCTTCCCTTCATAGCGATTTTCGTTGTTGGTGTTGAGGAAGGGAATGTTCGTGAACAGCGTGCTGACCTGGGCGTTGAAGCCGTTCGTGGGCGCGCCCTTCGTGTGCCGTCCGGCGCCGAAGAACCAGAGGCGGTCTTTCAGCGCGTAACCGCCGAGTGTCCCTTCATAAATCTGCGACGTTACGTTGGGATGGTTCGCTTCGGGCGCGCCGGCCGAATCGCGGAACGCGCTCTTGGAGATCCACTTGGGATTGGTCATCGAGTCGCGCAGCGAGCCGCTGAACTCGTTGCCGCCCGACTTCGTCAGCGTCGAGACGACGCCGCCGGTGAAGCGGCCGTACTCCGCGGAGATCGCTCCGGTGAGGACGGTCGTCTCCTGGATGGCATCTTCGATGAACAGGTTGTGCGGTTGCCCGCGGAGGTTCTCGTTCACGACCACGCCGTTGACGAGGAAAAGATTGTCGTACGACGGGCCGCCGGAGATGGTGATCTGATTGTTCGGACCGTTGGAGTTCACGCCCGGCGCGAGGAGCACCGTGTCGCGGATCAGCCGGCGCACCGGAAGCTGGGCGATCTGCTTCTGCGAGAAGTTGCGCGACATCTCCGTCGTCTCCAGCACCGGCGGCGCCGACGCCGTCACGACGATGGCCTCGGATACGCCCGCGACTTTCATCTCCGCATCGACGTGCGACGGCTGCGCGAGAAGCAACGTCGTCCTCTTCGAGATCTTGTTCATCCCTTCGAGCTCGAAGCTGACGGTGTACGCGCCCGGCGGCAGCGACGGGAAGTAATACCCTCCCGCCTCTCCCGTGACCGCGGTGCGCGTTCCTTGCAGCGCGGGCGAGGAGATCGTCACGGTCACGCCGGGGAGAGGTTTCCCGTCGGTGGTGACGTTGCCGCTGAGCTCCGAGGTGGTGCCGGTGCCTTGGGCGAGCAACCCGCTCGCGACCAGGACCAGCGCAAAAAACAAGTACACGACCCGCGTCGTTCTCATGCACTCCTCCCTTTTCCGTCGAATTTTGTCCGGTATAGTGCAGCGGCCGCGCCGAAAACGTGCTGCAAGCTAATTCTTGCAAATATGAGGGTTGATGCGATCGGCGCGCGGACGTTCACCGGAAGCATTCAAAATTTTGACGCATCGAATACGGTAGGGCGAATGGATTGAATCCTATGCGCTTACGGATTGCGGCCGCAGCCGCGTTGCTCGTCGCCTGCTCGAGACCTGAGGCCGCGCGCGCGCCGCGTTTCGCCGGTGCGCCGGTCATCCTGATTTCGATCGACACGCTGCGCGCCGATCATCTTCCGCTCTACGGCTACCGCGCCTTGGAGACGCCGAACATCGATGCCCTGGCGCGCGACGGCGTGGTGTTCGAGGAGACGTGGTCGCACTGCCCGATGACGCTGCCGTCGCACGTCTCCATGCTCACCGGCGAGCTGCCGACGACGCACGGCGTCCGCAACAACCTCGGGTTCCGCTACGAGCCGTCGAAGCATCCGAGCATCGCCCAACGATTGCAGCGCGCCGGCTACGCGACCGGCGCGGCCGTGTCGTCGTACGTGCTTCGCGGCGAGACCGGACTGCGCGAGGCCTTCCAGTGGTACGACGACGCCGTCGATCCCTCGCCGGGCGGACAGTTCACCGAATATCAGCGCAGCGGCGCGACGACGACGAAGCTCGCCGAGCAGTGGCTCGACTCCGCCGGCGCGCGCCCGTTCTTCCTCTTCCTGCACCTCTACGAGCCGCATGCGCCGTACGATCCGCCCGAGCCGTTCCGCAGCCGCTACGCGCGCAATCTCTATGACGGGGAGATTGCCGCGGCGGACGCGATCGTCGGCGAGCTGCTGCAGCACCTCAAGCAGCGCGGGCTGTACGACAAGGCCATCATCATCGTCACCTCCGACCACGGCGAAGGACTCGGCGATCACGGCGAGCTGCAGCATTCGATCCTCCTCTACACGGAGCTGATCCGCGTGCCGCTGGTGGTGAAGCTGCCGCGCGGAGCGCGGCGCGGCACGCGCGTGAGCGCGCCCGCGGCGCTCGACGATCTCGCGCCGACGATCGCCTCGCTGACCGGACTTCCCGCGGAGAAGAGCGACGGCGTCGATCTCTTCGCCGGACCTCCGGCCTCGCGGGCGATTTACAGCGAGACGATCTATCCGTACGTGCAGCTCGGCTGGAGCGATCTACGCTCCATGGTCAGCGGCGCGTTCCACTACATCGACGGGCCGCGGCCGGAGCTCTACGACGTCGCCGCCGATCCGCACGAGCGCGCGGACGTCCTGGCATCGCACCGCCGCGAAGCGGCGCGGCTGCGTGAGGCGCTGCAGGCCTTCCCGCCGCCGGCGGCCGGCGACGTGGCGGTGAGCCCCGCGGAAGCGGCGAAGCTGGCCGCGCTCGGCTACATCGGGTCGTCGCGGCAGCGTCCCGATCCGCGCTCGCTGCCGAATCCGCGCGAGGCCATCGGAAAGTTCGAGGACATCCGCGCCGCCTACGAGCTCGCCGGGCAGCGGCGCTACGCCGAGGCCGAGGCGCGGTTCCAGGCGCTGCTGGCGGAGAATCCGCGCCTCGTCGACGTGCGCGTGCGCTTCGCGGAGATGGACCTCGAGCTCGGGCGCACTGACGACGCCATCCGCCAATACGAGGCCGCGATCGCCTCGGCCGGCGTGTTCTCGAGCGAGATCGCCGCGAGCCTCGGCGATGCCTACTTGCAGGCCGGCCGCCTCGACGACGCCCAGCGCGCCGCCGACGCGGCCATGCAAGGAAGCCCCGACAAAGCACGCCGGCTCGAGGTGCGCATCGCCCTGGCCCGCCGCGACCTGCAGCGCGCCGCGACGATCGCCCAGCAGTTGGCGTCCGCGCCGAACGCGGCGGCCGGCGATCTCCTGCTGCTCGCGCAAGTGCAGAACGCCGCCGGCAATCCCGACGCCGCGATGGCCACGCTGAACGCCGCCGCCGCGCGCGCCGCGGCCGCGGGAGAGCCGCACATCTTTGGACTCGACGCCCTGCGCGCCGAGGTTCTAGTGCAGAAGGAGCGGCACGCCGACGCCGTCCGCGCCTACGAGTCGGAGATCGCCGCATTTCCGAGCGATCAGCGGACGTACTCGCGCCTGGCCGTTCTCTACTTCGTCCTGGGCGACCGCGCCGCGGTCAACCGCACGCTGGAGCGCCTGGTGAAAGCCAACCCCAGCCCCGCCGCCTACGAGCTCGCGGCGCGGACGCTCGAGGCGGTCGAGGACGTGCAGGGCGCCCGCGCCTGGCGCGCCCGCGGGGCGAAACTCAGGTAGTAGTTCTTACTGTTTTACGCACTGACAGGTTGGCGTTCCGCGAGGAGGGCAACTGCAACACGCGAAATAGCCACTGACGCAACTTGCGCTGCCGCCGCCGCTGCGCGACGTGCAACTGCATGAGGTCGCGCCGATGCCGCCGGCCGGGCAGTCGTCGGACTTTGGGACGGCGACGTCGTCGAGAGTTGTCTCCGCCGTCCTGAATCTGTGTGAAAGGCCATATCCGCGGAAGTGGAAGAGCTTGTAATCAGGCGGGAAGTGCTCGTCCTTCGCATCACGCCCATCGGCCAGCGCAAGGACGACGACGGTCCGTTCGACGGCCGAGATGATCACGACGCGATTCGTCGTGACTTCGATCGAAGCGTTTCTCAGGTCGAGCAGCGCCGGTCCGCCGATCGGTTCGGCCGACGCCGGCCAAAAGGCACGGTCGATGTTGCCTCGCGGTCCGCGGCTTTGCACGTAAACGTAGACGCTTCGGGTGCCGCCGGTTTTGAGAACGGCGTCGCCCTTGAGAAAGGCCGACGCGAGGGATGCGCCTGCACTCCCAGCAATGCTGATGACGACGGCGGCGAGAAAAGCGTGCGGGACTGATTCATCGGCGGCTCCCAGACAACCATAAGATTCTTTTCCGGAACTGCTCCGTTTAACAGTGCGACTGCCGTTGCCTCCTGTCAAGCTCGCAGGCCTGAAAACAAAAAGCCCCGGCCTTTCGACCGGGGCTGCACAGCATCGATGAGTTGACGACTAGAAGCGGACGCCAACGGCGAAGCGGTAGGTGCGCGGCGACTGGAAGCTCCCCGCGGCGCTGTTGGCAGTGCCGAACGACGCGGCCTTCTGCCAGTTCGCGCCCATGGCCTTGCAATCGGCGGCGGCGGTGCCCTGCGGGCACTCGATCGGCGTCGTTGTGAACGGATTGAACGGAGCGAAGGTGCTCGAGGTGGCGGAGGTATTCACGGTCGTGCTCACGCTGACGAGGCTGTCGCGGTTGAACGCGTTGAGCAGATCGCCTTTCGCCCAGATCTCGACCTTGCTGATCGGATAGCGGTACGTCAGCGAGAAATCGGTCGAGGAGACGTTGGGGTACCGATACTGGCCGCGATCCCCGAAGTAGTACTGGAACGACGTCGGCGTCGTCTGCGGCGAGTACGTCGAGTTCGCCGGGAGCAGGGTCCCCACGTACGGCGAGAGGTCGATCGCCTGAATCGCCGAATACGACTGACCGCTGTCGTAGTTCTGCAGCACAGAGACGTTCAGTGCGCCGAAGTGGTGCGGCATCGGGAGGTCGTATGCGATCCATGCCCGCAGGCGGCTGCGCTCATCCTGCGAGAGATATCCATCCGGCTGATACTTACTGTACCCGGTCAGCTCGTGGAAGTAGATCGACTGCGGAGCGTTGCCGACCGTGCCGCTCGTGGCCGACTCCTGCTCGTCATTGCCCTTCAGTTTCGAGTACGTGTAGTTGAAGCCGACGTTGAAGCGCTGCGGAGCCCAGGAGCCCTGGAACTGCGCTCCGCGGTAGCGGCGGCGAATGTCGTCGGTGTTCTCGACGATGGCGACGTTGTGGACGATGCCGATCGGATCGGTTTTGTGTGCTGAACTCTGGTCGACGCGGAAGCCGTAGAAGGCCTTCCAGTCCCGGGCCACGAGATCAACGCGCGTGACCACGTTCGGCCTCCACTGCGTCCCGTAGCCGAGCGTCACTTCGCGAACATACGGCGACTTGAGCTGGTGATCGATGAGCGTGTCATAGCCCGGTACCGACTGGGACGACTGGGTGCGGAGATTCGACAGCAGGAAAGCGTTGTTGTTCACGCCACACTGACCGGCGGCGTTGCACTGGCTGTTCAGCCACTGTTCGATCTGGGCCAGCGCCGCGCGCGTATCGATGAGCTGATTCGCGGGTGTGCCCGCCGGATTGATGGCTGGGCCGGTGTAGTAGAAGAAGAGCGAGGCGGGGACGCCGGCGGACGCCGACGCCGTGCCCGGGCCTTCGACGATGCGCGACGCGTAGTGCCCGAACGACGCCGTGATGCGATGGCGCCCGTCGCCCTTGAGGTCGTACGTCGTGTTCAGGCGCGGACTGATGCGAGCGTCCTTGGCGATTTTGTTGCCGCTGGCATCGGTGGCGTCGTTCTTGTCGTAACGGAATCCGACGCCAAAGTTCCAGTGCTCGTTCAGGTTCCAGCGGTCGTTCACGAACACGGAGTCGCTGGCGAGATCGCTCTGGTTGTTCTGCAGCGTGAAGATCGGTGTCCACTGCAGAAAGGCCGAGGCAGCCACCTTGCCGGGGTTGAACGTCGAGTAGAACGTGTCGTTGATGACCTGAAGGCTGTTCGCGAAGACGCGGAAGTTCGAGCCCGACTGGTAATTGTTCGCGAAGCGGTGCTCGGCGAAACGCTCGCCGCCGACGACGATGTCGTGGTCGCCGATTCCCTTGTTGCTGAGGAAGTAGTGCGACTTGAGATTATAGCCGTCGTTCGAGCGCGTCTCCTTGTCGCAGACGCCGCAGAACGTCGGCGAGTTGTAGCGGGCGTTGCCGTCGGCCCGGTTGCGCACGATCGAGCCGCGGACGAAGTCGGTGAACTGCGAGCCGTTGCCCCAGGCCACGCCCCACCACATCTTCGACCACAGGCCTTCGAGCATCCAGTTGTTGGTGATGACGCCGTCGGCGTGGATCGATTTCAGCTTCCGGGGATCGCTGCGACCGGAGAGCTGGTTCAGGTCGTAAGAAACGGTCGTGAAGACCGTGTTCTCCTGCTTGCGGGAGAAGTCGAGGTAGGAACCGACGACGTTCACCTTCGCGAACGGAGAGAACGTCAGCTTCCCTTCGTAGCGCTTCTCGTCCGAGGTCGACGTGAATGGCTGGGAAAAGCCGCTGACCGGCTGGACGCGCAGCGTGTTCTGTGCGCTCGTCTTGGCCTGGCGGCCGGCGCCGAAGAACCAGAGGCGGTCGCGCAGGACGTAGCCGCCGAGGGTTTCCTCGTACACCGGATTGCGCTTGTTGATGCGCTGGAAATTCTGAGTTTTCTGCAGCGGCGTCAGCGCCGTCCAGAGCGGGTTCGTGGTCGTGTCGCGGACCGAGCCGGAGAAGTTGTTGCCGCCCGACTTGGAGATCGAGTTCACCACGCCGCCGGTGAATCCGCCGTACTCGGCCGAGATCGCGCCGGTCATGACCGTGGTTTCCTGGATGGCGTCCTCGATGTAGAGGTTGAGGTCCTGGTGACGGACTTCCTCGGTGATGGCCACGCCGTTGACCATGACCAGGTTGTCGTAGCCGGGGCTGCCGGAGATCGACAACTGTCCACCCGAAGGCGTGTTCGGGTTGACGCCCGGCGCGAGCAGCGCGGCGTTCAGCGGCGTGCGGTTGACCGGGAGCTCGTTGATGAGCTTCTGCTGGATGTTCGCCGACACGGTCGGCGTCTCCAGCACCGACGGCGCGCCCGCCGTGACGGTGATGGCCTCGGTGACCGCGGAGACCTTCAGGTCCGCGTCCGCGCGGCCCTGCTGGCCGACGCCGACGCGCACGTGCTTCGTCTGCGTGGTCATGCCCTGTAATTCGAACTTCACGTCGTAGTCGCCGGGGGGAAGCGCGGCGAAGCTGTAGCCGCCGTTGTCACCGGTGACGGTCGTGCGCGTCCCCTGCATCTGCAGGGACGAGATCGTGACCGTGACACCGGGCAGCGGCCCGCCGCCGGTGGTCGCGGTGCCCGTCAGCGACGCGGTCGTCTGGGCCACGACCGGCAGACCAACGAGCAGTAGCAGCGCCATGAGCGCTGTAAATCGGAAAGAAAATTTCATGCTCTTCTCCTGTCAAAAAGTGCGAACACGTGTTCCCGGGTTGAACCGAAAGACCCGAATTAACCGAGCATCTTAGTGCAAAACGTGTCGCACGTGAAGCTGCTGTGGAATCAGATGTTTACGGGAACTCCTGGCCGGCCGGATTCAAAGAATCGGAACGGAGGAACGGTTTCCCGGATGTATGGGAGATCATCGAGTCATCTGCCGGTAGCGAATGCGATGCGGCTGCGCGGCCTCGACGCCCAGACGCTTTCGCTTGTCTTCCTCGTACTCGCTGTAATTTCCGTCGAACCAGGTGACGCGGCTGTCGCCCTCGAAGGCGAGGATGTGCGTTGCAACGCGGTCGAGGAACCAGCGGTCGTGCGAGATCACGATCGCGCAGCCGGCGAAGCTCTCCAGCGCTTCCTCCAGCGCGCGCATGGTGTTGACGTCGAGGTCGTTCGTCGGCTCGTCGAGCAGCAGGACGTTCGCCCCTTCCTTGAGCACCTTGGCGAGGTGCACGCGATTCCGCTCGCCGCCCGAGAGCGTGCCGACGTTCTTCTGCTGGTCCTGCCCGGAGAAGTTGAAGCGGGCCACGTACGCGCGCGAATTCATCTCCCGCGCGCCGAGCTGCACGACGTCGCCGCCGCCGGTGATCTCCTCGAAGATGGTCTTGTCCGGATCGAGGGGCCGGTTCTGATCGACGTAGGCGAGCTTGACGGTCTCGCCGATGCGCAGCGTGCCGGCGTCGGGCTTCTCCTCGCCGACGATCATCCGGAACAGCGTCGTCTTCCCCGCGCCGTTCGGCCCGATGATGCCGACGATGCCGCCGGGCGGCAGGCGGAATTCCATCTCATCGATAAGGAGGTTCTCCCCGAACGCCTTCCTGACGCCGTCGGCCTCGACGACGACGTTGCCCAGCCGCGGCCCGGGCGGGACGTAGATCTCCAGCTCCTGGATTTTCTGCTGCGCTTCCTGCGACAGCATCGATTCGTACTGGTTGATGCGCGCTTTGCCCTTGGCGTGGCGCCCTTTCGGGGACATGCGGATCCACTCCAGCTCGCGCTCGAGCGTCTTCCGGCGCTGCGACTCCGACTTCTCCTCGCGGCGCAGCCGCTCCTGTTTCTGCTCCAGCCACGACGAGTAGTTGCCCTTCCAGGGAATGCCCTCGCCGCGGTCGAGCTCCAGGATCCAGCCGGCCACGTTGTCGAGGAAGTAGCGGTCGTGCGTGACGGCGATGACCGTGCCGGGGTACTGCTGGAGGTGCTTCTCCAGCCACTCCACCGACTCGGCGTCGAGGTGGTTCGTCGGCTCGTCGAGGAGGAGGATGTCGGGCTGCTGTAGTAATAATCGGCATAGTGCCACGCGGCGCTTCTCGCCGCCCGAGCAGATGCGCACCTCCGTGTCGCCGGGCGGACAGCGCAGGGCGTCCATGGCCATCTCCAGCTTCGAGTCGAGGTCCCAGGCCCCGGCGGCGTCGAGCTTGTCCTGGACCTTGGCCTGCCGCTCCATGAGCTTGTCCATGTCGGCGTCGGGATCGGCGAAGGCGTTGTTGATCTCGTCGAATTCTTTGAGGAGGTCGATGACCGGCTGCACGCCCTGCTCGACGATCTCCTTGACCGTCTTCGACTCGTCGAGCCGCGGCTCCTGCTCCAGGAAGCCGACGGTGTGGCCGGGCGAGAGGACGGTCTCGCCGAGGAAGTCGCGGTCGGCGCCGGCCAGGATGCGCAGCAGCGACGACTTCCCCGACCCGTTCAGGCCGATGACGCCGATCTTCGCGCCATAGAAGTAGGAGAGGTAGATGTCCTTGAGGACCTGCTTTTTTCCATGGAACTTGGAGACGCCGACCATGGAGTAAATGACTTTGTTGGGTTCGGGCACGGGGGGATTAAACCAGAAACCAGAAACCAGAAACTAGAAATGAAGCCGTCCTTCGTTTTCTGGTTTCTGGTTTCTGGTTTCTGGTTTCTGGTTTACGTCACGCGATCGCTTCGCCCGCCATCTCCTCCTCGAACGACACCACCACCAGCGTCTGATCGTCTTCCGGCGGCCGGTTCCTCGTGAACTTTCGAATTGATGACAGCAGCGTCTTCTTGATCTCCTCGGCCGACTTCGTGCCGTGGTCGCGCAGGACCTGCTCGAAGCGCTCGAAGCCGAAGGGGTCGCCGTCGTCGTCGACGGCTTCGATCAGGCCGTCGCTGTAGAGGATGAGGCGGTCGCCGGGCCCGAAGCTGGCCACGTGCTCGCGGAAGGGATCGCGCCGGCGCACGCCGAGGGGGAAGCCCCACGACGACAGCGACTCCAGCCGCCCGTTGTCGCCGCGGTAGACGTACGGGTCGAGATGGCCGGCCGAGGAGAAGCGGAGCTGCTGCGTGGCCGGATCGAGGACGCCGAAGAAGAACGTCATCATGATCCGCTTCGGCGCGGTCTTGATGACGATCTCGTTGAGCACATTCAAGACCGCGCGCGGCGAGGGATCGACGCCCACCTGCACGAGCAGCGCGGCCTTGGCCATGGCCATGACGATGCCGCTGCTCAGCCCGTGGCCGGAGACGTCGCCGAAGGCCAGGCCGATGTCGCCGTTGCCGAGCATGAGGAAGTCGAAGTAGTCGCCGCCGATCTCCGTGGCCGCGCGGTAGTGCGAGGCCACGGTGGCGCCGGCGAGGCGCGGCGATTCGAGCGGCAGCAGCGCGGCCTGGATGCGGTTGGCGGCGTCGATCTCCGCCTTGACGCGCTCGCGCTCGATGATGCGCTTCACGTGCGGGGCCAGGTCCTCGTACGAATAGACGACTTCGCGCCCCGTCATGAGCGCGGCGATGGCGAAGGCGACGAGGGCCACGAGCGGCGTGACCGTGGCCACGGAGAGCTGCGTGAGCATCGGGCCGTGGGCGACCGAGAGCAGCGGCGCGGCGCCGACGATGATCGACGCTCCGCCGAGGGCCACGGCCGCGGAGAGGAGATCCCAGGCCAGGAAAACGACGATGCAGGCGGCGATTCCGCCCCAGCCGAAGAAGACGCACTGCAGGGTCGGATCGATCGGCGGCGGCACGGCGCCTCCGATCGTGCTGAGCACGACCGCGGCGACGACGCCGGCGGCGAGAACCCGCTTGCTGTGCGCGAAGGCCAGCAGGAACAGCACCATCGCGATCGGAAAGATCATCGCGTCGGTGAACGCGAACAGGTCGATCAACGTCGGCCCGGCGATGAAGAGGATGAGCCGCGATCCCCCCAGGCCGGCGTGCGCGCTCTTCAACAGCAGCGGAATCGCCCCGATCAGGAGCGCCGCCGCGGCGACGGCCGGCGCGGCCAGCGATCCGCGCAGCACGGAGCGGCCGACCGTGGCGTTCAGCGCGTCGCGGCGGAGCAGAGCGTCGAACGACGCCAGCCGCTCGCCCCACCGCTCCCGCGCGTAGCTTTCGCCGACCGACCAGCCGAAGAAGACGACCAGGGCCATCGGCAAGTCGAAGATGACGAACTTGAAGACGATGATGGCGATGCCGGTCTGTTGCGCGTCCAGGCTTCCCAAGCCGGTGTTCTCGGCGAACGCCCGCATCATCATGACGTCGCTGACGACGAGGAGCGCCAGCAGCAACGTGAAGAGCATCGAGGCCGTGCCGACGCCGACTTCGCCGGCGTGGTATTTGCGGAGGAAGACCGCCAGCAGGAAGATCAGCAGCGCGTACGTCACCGCGAAACGGATCAGGAATCCGGTGATGGCGCCGCCGCTCTCGCCGGTGAAGGTGCTCCCGTCGGCGTACTCCTCGGAGAGCTCCCAGCCGCCGAAGCGGTCGCCGTTGTAGTAGACGTTGAGATAGGGGACGATCTTGCCGATCTGGAAGGCCGAGGGAACGCGATAGCGGAAGACCCAGTCGGTGCGCGTGCGCATGACGGTGGGGCGGGCCGACTCGAACTGCGGCGACGGCGCGCCGTCGAACGGCCGCGAATGGACGAAGGCGTCGGCGCGGGGGCGCATCTCCGCCTCGGTGGCGTGCTTGCCGCTCTCCTCCTCGCGCGGCGTCAGGCGCGCGCCGAGCACGCGGCCGTTCCGCCCGTCGATCCAGACGTAGCCGTACGGCGTGGACTTCGACTGGCCCCGCCGGAAGTAGATGCGCAGATAGCTGCCCAGGCGCGGGCCGAGGACCGGATCGTCGTACGCGCGCGCGTAGCGGCCCGGGTCATCGCGCAGCTCCTTCTCGAGCAACCGCGACATATCCCACGACAAGATCGGCCACGACTGGCCGACGGGGATGCCGAGGTCGCGCGCCATCGGGTCGGCGCAGGCCATGGCCTCGGCGCGGGTGAGGCGGATCCCGCGCGGCTGCGCGGCGTTGAAGCGCGGCAGCAGCGCCAGGACGACGGCGATGCCGGCGATGCAGACGGCGAACGGCGCGTAGCGTCTCATCGGTGCCGGCATCATAGCCGGAAGTTTTTCGGGCTCGCGTTACACTGACGCAAATGCGCCGCGCGGCCGCGTACACGCTCGCCGTCCTGACCTTCATCAACCTTTTCAACTATCTCGACCGCTGGATCATCGCCGCGCTGTTCGAGTCGTTGCGAAAGTCGGAGCTGCACCTCAACGACACGGAGCTCGGCCTGATCGGCAGCGGCTTCATCATCGTCTACACGCTGATGTCGCCGGTGTTCGGCATACTGGGCGACCGCCGCGCGCGTCCGCCGCTGATCGCCCTCGGCGTGATGATCTGGAGCATCGCCACGACCCTGGGCGGCTTCGCCCGCGGCTTCACCTCGCTCTTCATCGCCCGCTCCACCGTCGGCGTCGGCGAGGCCGCCTACGGCACGATCGCGCCGGCGCTGCTCGCCGACGCCTTCCCATTCGAGAAGCGCGGCCGGGTCATGGGCGTCTTCTTCGCCGCCATCCCCGTCGGCTCCGCGGCCGGCTACATCATCGGCGGCCTGGTCGATCAGTATTTCGGATGGCGGGCGGCATTCTGGATTGCCGGAGCTCCGGGGCTCCTGCTAGCCATGCTGATCCTCGGCGTGAAGGACCCGCTGCGCGGCGCGCACGACGTCGGCGCTCGACCGGCCGCCGCCGATCAGCCGTGGTGGCGCGCCTACGCCGACCTCCTGCACAACTCGCAGTTCCTCCTCACCGCCCTCGGCTACGGCGCGTACACGTTCGCGCTCGGCGGCCTGGCCATCTGGATGCCGGCGTTCCTCGAGCGCATCCGCGGGATGAGCCACGGCGAGGCGACGGTGACGTTCGGCGCCATCGCCTTCGGCACGGGCCTGGTCGGCACCGCGGCCGGCGGCTGGCTCGGCGATCTCTTCCTGCGACGGTCGCGGCAGTCGTACCTGTGGGTCTCCGGCATCGCCACGCTGCTCGCCGCGCCGATCACGTTCGTGGCGCTGACGAGTCCAGACCGCTCGATCTACCTCCCGGCCATCGTCGTGGCCGAGGTGCTGATCTTCGTCAGCACCGGGCCGGTGAACTCCGCGATCATCAACGCCGTCGCGCCGAACGAGCGCGCCACGGCGCTCGGGTTTTCAGTGCTGGTGATGCACCTCCTCGGCGATGTGCCGTCGCCGCCGCTGATCGGGCGCCTCTCCGACGCCACGTCGCTCGACCGGGCCATCATCATCGTGCCGGTGGCGATCGTTATCGCCGGCGTGATCTGGTGCGTCGCCGCGTGGCGGGGCCGGTGACGCGATGCGCCGCGCCGTCACCGCGCTGCTGCGCGTCCTGATCCGCGTCTTTTTCAAGCGCATCGAGATCATCGAGATGGAGCGCGTGCCGGACGGCGTGCCGGTGATCTTCGCGGTGAACCATCCGAACGCGCTGATCGATCCGCTGTTCCTGCTCTGCTTCGCGCCGCGGCCGGTGTCGTTCCTGGCGAAGGCGCCGCTGTTCACGATGCCGGTGATCGGCTGGTTCGTGCGCGCCTTCGACTCGATTCCGGTTTACCGGCGCGAGGACAACGTGGGCGGCAGCAACGAGGCGATGTTCGCGCAGGCGCGGGCGGTGCTGGCGCGCGGCGGCGCGATCGCGATTTTTCCGGAGGGGACGACGCACAGCGATCCGCGCCTGCGCGAGCTCAAGACCGGCGCCGCGCGCATCGCCCTCGGCGCGTCGATGGAGCGCGTGGCCATCGTGCCGGTGGGGCTGTATTACACGGCGAAGCAGGAGTTCCGCAGCTCGGCGGTGATGCAGTTCGGCGATCCGATTGAGGTGCGCGGCGGCGCGGCCACGCCCGCCGAGGTCGAAGCCCTGACGCAGCGCATCGACGACGCCCTCGACGCCGTCACGCTGCAGGCCGACTCGCGCGAGGCGCTGGCGCTGATCGCGCGCGGGGAGCGGATCTTCTCCGCCGGCCGCTTCGACCCGGCCGAGGAGCTCGGGGCGCGGCGGCGATTCGTCGAGGGCTACGCCTGGCTGCGCGCGCACGACCCGCAGCGGCTGGCGCGGCTGCAATCGCGCGTCGAGCAGCTGGCCGCGGAGCTGGACGAGCTCAAGATCGAGCCGCAGGAGCTGCCGGGCGCGCGCTTCGCCGCGAGCTTGAAAGTGCTGTCGATCATGTTCGTGGCGCTGCCGCTCGCGGTCGCCGGCGCAATCATCCACTTCCCGGCGTACCGGCTCGTCGGCTTCATCACGCGCCGCTTCGTGCACGAGGAGGAGATGGTGGCGACGATCAAGGCCGTCGCCGGCGCGCTGTTCGATCTGCTGACGTGGATCGTCATCGCCGCGTTGGCGTGGTGGCGGCTCGGCGCGCGCTGGGCCGTCGCCGCCATCGTCGTCGTCCCGCTCCTCGGCTGGATCGCTCTCCGCTTCTTCGAGCGTCTCGACGACGTCGTCGGCCGGGCGCGCGCGCTGACGTGGCGCATAACGCGGTGGCGCGCGTATGACCGGCTGCGCAACGAGCAGCGCACGATCCGCGAGGAGATCGCCGCCATTGACGAGCTCATTGCGCGAGCGGATCGCGGCGCGGACTCTCCGGCAACTGCGACAACACGATCGCCGTCAGAATCAGCGCCGCCCCGCTGAGGAACATCGGCGTGACCGGCTCGTGGCCGAAGACGGTGGAGGTGATCGACGCCGCCACGGGCTCGAAGGCGAGGATGACGGCGGCCTCGGTGGCGGTGACGCGCGCCTGTCCCCACATCAACGCCACGAAGGCGAGCGCGGTGGTGACGACGGCGGTGAAGACGATGGCGAAGACGACCTCGGGCGACCACGCGAAGCGCGGCGCGAGCGCGCTCGCCGGCGCCGCCGCGCCGCCGACGACGAGGACTTGCACGGCAGCCAGGCCGAGGGCGGGCACGTTCACGCTGTACTTCGCGGAGAGGACGACGTGCAGCGCGGAGCAGACGGCGCAGACGATCGTCAGCGCGTCGCCGATCGCCGGCCGGGCGTTGAAGCCGCCGATGAGCAGCGCCGTGCCGAGGAGCGCGAGCGCGGAGCCGATCCACGCGCCGAAGGGGATGCGCGTGGCGTAGAGGATGCGGTCGGCGAACGGCACGATGACGACGTAGAGCCCGGTGAGGAACGCGGAGCGCGACGGCGAGATGGTCAGCAGCCCGCGCGTTTGGCACCAGTAGGCGCCGAAGAGGACGAGGCCGAGGATCACGCCCGGGGCGATGGCGGCGCGCGGCAGCTGGCGGAAGGCCAGGGCGAGGATCATCAGGACCGCGCCGGCGAGGACGAAGCGAAGGACGATGAACGGCTCCGGCGCGATGTGGGCGAGGACGCTCTTGACGAGGGTGAAGGTCGCCCCCCAGGCGCTGGCGACGAGGAAGAGCGCGGCGACGGCGAGCCAGTGCGTTCTCAAGTCGACGTTGCCGCCGGCGGCGCGGGCCGCGTCCGCTGCTGCTGCAGCACGAGGAGCTGCTTCTCCAGGTGCAGGAGCAGCAGCGCAAGGACGATGATGAGGAGGATGCCGCCGATGCGCACCAACCAACGCCCGCTCATGGCCCGAACCTCGCGGCGTGGCGGGCCGCCCACTTGATGGCATAGCGCATCGGCGCGGCGTCGGCGACGCCTCGGCCGGCGATGTCGAAGGCCGTGCCGTGGTCGACGGAAACGCGCAGGTACGGCAGCCCGATGGTGACGTTCACGGCCTCGGCGAAGGCAACGGTCTTGATCGGGATCAAAGCCTGGTCGTGGTACATGGCCATCACGACGTCATATTGTCCGCGAAAGACGGTGTCGGCCGGATGCGGCCCGCTGACATTTTCCCCCGCCCGCCCAACCGCCCTTGCGATGATGGCCTCCTCATCGCCGAACCGCCCGCCCTCCCCGCCGTGCGGATTGACCGCCGCCACGCCGATGCGCGGCACTTTGCCGTGAAGCCTGGCAAGCTCGCGCGTGGTGAGCCGCGCCAGGGCGACGATGTCGTCTTCGTCGATGTTTTTGATCGCTTCGCTCAGCGGCACGTGGACGGTGAGCAGCACGGCGCGCAGCGACGGCGACTCGAAGTACATGGCGAAGTCGTGCGCATATTTTCTCAACCCCGCCTTCGCCGCGAGCAGCTCGGTGTGCCCAGGGAATGGGCATCCCGCGGCGGCGATGGCCTGCTTGTGAATCGGCGCCGTGACGAGGGCGGAGCATTCGTTGTTAGCGATGCGCTCGAGCGCCGCGTCGATGGAGGCGAGGGCGATGCGCCCGTACTCCGCGTCGATGACGCCGTGCCGCACCACCCCCCGCCCGCCCACGTCGACGAAGTCGATGCCGTCCGGCGGCTGCGCGAGAGCGCGGCTGCCGAAGACGACGGCGGGGACGTCGACTTCGCGCAGGGCCTTGAAGACGATCTCCGCGCCGATGCCGGCGGGATCGCCGAGGGTGATGGCGAGCGGTTTCACGCGGGGATTCTAGTTTGCGCCGATGACGTCGAAGCCGGCGTGGCGGGCGGCGGTGGCGAGGGCGTAGTCGTGGGTGGCGAAGAGCGGAGCAGGCCCTTCCACGATGCTCGTGCGGAATTGTTCGGCAGTGGCGAGATGAATCGCGTCGAGCGTGTCGATGCGCACACCGAATCGCCGGCTGGCCCCGCCGAGGACGGATCGGCTGATCGGGAGAACGAGCATGGTTGCGAGAATCCTGTCGACTTGCGCAAGCTTCATCGCGTAGTCCTCGTCTGTGATGTTGCCGCTCCGCACAAGCCGATCGAACGCACGGCAGCACTCGACGCGCATTAACTCGCTCGTGATTCCGCGCGTGATCAGCGGCCATTCTTTTAGAGCGTGCGGCTCCTGTAGCACGATGCCTAGGGCAACGGACGCGTCGACGTAGGCGTTCACTCGTGGTTGTCGGCGGACCCGTGCCGGTCTTCGAGCAGGATGTCGAGGGAACTGATCTTCAGATTCTTCGGCCGGGGCCCCGGTTCGATGTCGCCGGTGCGCATGTTCGACGTGGGGTAGCGAACGCCCGCTTGGAAGAGCGCAACGGTCTTATCGTCATCGACGACGTAAATCGTCGCGCCTTTCTGAACCTCCGCCAAGTAATCGCGAAGGTTTTCCTTCAGCTCCTCGACCGTTACCGACTTCGTCACCCCCACAGCATCCCTCGGCCCGGGACGCCTGTCAAACCGCCTCGTCCGCCTTGTATAGGTACTTGATGCACGCCTTCTGGATCAGCAGATTCGGGGCGCCTTCGCGGTTCACCTTCAGGCAGGCCTTGTCGTACCACTCGATCCAGCCGTTGATCGTCTCGCCGTCCGTCATCACGATGACCATCGGCGTGCGGGCGTTCATCTGCTTCAGGTAATAGAAATTTTCGGCGCTCGTCGACTCGGGCGGGGCGGGGCGGGGATTGCCGCCGTTGCCGTTGCGCGCGGTGCGGGGGCGGAAGAGCCTGCGCGCGCTGCCGTTGCCATCCACCTCCCAGGGTCGATTCGTGAAGGCCATGCCGCTCCTCCGTTTGTCTGGGTTGACCTGCTCCTCCGTGCGTTTGCGAAGCTCGTGCCTTTTCGCTAGCATGCGCCGATTTTCGGGAGGCCTCCTTGAATTCCGTGGTTTGCATCGCCCAGGTGCCCGACACCGAGTCGCGCATCAAGATTGCGGCGGACGGCCGGCACGTCGACGAGACCGGCCTCAAATTCATCGTCTCGCCCTACGACGAGTTCGCGCTCGAGGAGGCCATTCGCCTCAAGGAGAAGAGCGCGGGCGACGTCACCGTCGTCTCCTTCGGCCCCGACCGCGCGCAGCAGGCGCTGCGCGAGTGTCTGGCGCGCGGCGCCACGAAGGCCCTGCACGTCAAGGGCGACGTCGCCGACGCCGACTCCCTCGGCATCGCCAAGGTCCTGGCCGCGGCCATCAAAAGCGTGCCGCACGACGTCGTCTTCTTCGGCAAGCAGGGCGTCGGCACCGACAACTCCCTCGTCGGCCCGATGGTCGCGGAGCTCCTCGGCTACCCGCAAGTCAACGTCGTCACACATCTCGACGTTGGCGACGGCAAGCTCACCGCGCACCGCGAGCTCGAGGGCGCCGAGGACGTCGTCGAGGCGACGCTGCCGGCGGTCATCACCGCGCAGAAGGGATTGAACGAGCCGCGCTACGCTTCGCTCAAAGGCATCATGGCGGCGAAGAAGATCGCCATCGACGTGAAGAGCGTCGCCGACCTCGGCCTCTCCGACGGCGACGTCTACAACGAGCGCGTGCGCATCGCCGCCCTCGAGCTGCCGCCGGAGAAAAGCGGCGGCCGCAAGATCGACGGCGCCGACGCCGCGGCGGCGGCGAAGGAGATCGTGAAGTACATCCGCGAGGAGGCGAAGGCACTCTGATGGCTGGCGTACTCGTTTTTTGCGAAGTGCAGAACGGCAAGTTGAAAAAGGCCTCGCGCGAGGCGCTGACGATCGGACGCAAGATCGCCGAGGCTGCGGGCGGCGAGCTCGTCGCGTTCGCGGCCGAGGCAGCGGCCGCGGACGATGCGGGGCGCTTCGGCGCGAAGAAGCTCTATGCCGCGCCGCTCGGCGTCTACACGACGGAGCTGTACGCCGCGGCGCTCAAGCAGGTCATCGACGACGTGCAGCCCGCGGTCGTCCTCTTCGGCGGCACGTCGAACGGCCGCGATCTCGCGCCGCGCATCGCCGCGCGTGTGAACGCCGGCGTGGCCTCCGACGTCGATCGCCTCGAATGGACCGGCGGCAAGCTGCGCGCGCGCCGGCCGGTGTATTCGGGCAAGGCGTTCGCGACGGTCGAAGTCGTCAGCACGCCGGCGATGGCCACGACGCGGCCGAACGCGTTTCCGCCGGAGGAGGCGGGCGCCGGCGCCGCGGACGTGGTCGACGTGGCCGTTCCCGCGATCGAGGCGAAGTCGAAGCTCGTCGAGACGAAGACGCCCGAGGCGGGCGAGCTCTCGATCGCCGAGGCCGACATCATCGTGTCCGGCGGCCGCGGCCTGAAGGAGGCGGCGAACTTCTCCTACATCCGCGACCTCGCGCACGCCATCGGCGGCGCGGTCGGCGCGTCGCGGGCCACGGTCGACGCGGGGTGGATCGACCACCAGCACCAGGTCGGGCAGACCGGCCGCGTGGTCAGCCCGAATCTCTACATCGCCGCGGGGATCTCCGGGGCGATCCAGCACCTGGCGGGGATGTCGTCGTCGAAGCACATCGTGGCCATCAACAAGGATCCCGAGGCGCCGATCTTCCGCGTCGCGGACCTCGGCGTGGTCGGCGATCTGTTCCAGATCGTGCCGGCGCTGACGGAGGAAGTGAAGCAGGCCAAGTCGGGGCACTGAAACGTTTCCGCGTTTTGCATCACGCTGGAGCGCCTGCTTGCCGCGGCGAACTTTCTCCTCGGACCGGAGCCGGCCGCGGACAAGGTCGACGAGCTGCGCCGGCGCAAGTTGCTGCTCTTCGCGCTGTCGGGCGCGGTCGCTCTCGCCGTGGTCGACCGCAACGCGGACCTGCGCATCGTGCAGCTGCTGCAGCCGAGGCACCGTGCCTGTCGCCGCGCTGCCGCCGGTGATCAAAGCGCTGCCGCCGACTTGGCCGATCGATATCCTCCCGCTCGGCGAGGGCGAACGCTGCACGATCTTCGTCGCGACGCGCGAGGTGAGGGAAGAGACGATTCACATGATCGTCGAGAGCAATTTCGGCAACGAGGACGTCCTCGTCGAAGGGCCTACTGCTGCGCCGGCCGCTCCGGCGACGCCGGCGCCGGCGACGTGATCTGCGACGCATACGCGGCGGCGAGCGAGGAGGCCAGCGGGTTCTGGGCCGGCGGCAGGCACTCCAGCGTCAGCACGAGGGCGTGACGGTTGTATGGGGCGTCGCAATGTTCCTTGGCCAGGGAGCGGTAGATCCGCGGCGACTTGGCCACGACTTCGTCGCCCTGCAGCACGATGAAGTAGTACTCGATCTCGTCGCCGACGACGAACTTCGGGAGCGTGATCGTCGAATACGCTTTCTTGTTGACGCCGTTGACCGAGCACCAGTCGGTCGTGCCGACGCGGCGGAAGTACGCGCGCAGCACGCCGTTGTCATGCGTCTGCACCATGAACAGCGGCATCTCGTCGCCGACGATGCAGGACTGCGGGGTGAAATCGATCGTTCCTTGCTGCTGGGCGAAAAGGGGAGCGCAGGCAAACAGGGCGGCGGCAAACAGTAGGCGTCTCATCGGCTCCTCGGCGGCGTTCAGAACAACATGATACGGCAATTATTCACTGCGTACGCTCGATCCGGCCGCGGTAGAGCTCGATCTCGCGCGTCTTCGGCAGCGACGGCAGCGCCCGCGCCAGCAACCTCCGGGCGATGGCGTAATCGCCCATCTCGTAACGGTTTACGGCCTCGTAGAACATGTGCTGCTCCTCGCCGGTGGTGAGCGGATAGAGCTTCTGGTACTCGGCCGACGAATCGCGGAAGTCGGTGGTCTGATTCAGCCCCCGCGCGGCGGCGAGGGCGATGTCGCGCGGGAGGCCGGGCATGGCGGCGAGGCGGCGGTAGGCGTCGCGGGCGGGGACAGCGCGGCCCTCGCGCAGCAGCCGGTCGGCCTCGGCGAGGAGGGCGGCGGGGGCGGGCGGGG
>Ga0075425_100000409_pt1 | contig 39831 bp, 19 predicted proteins | sample SoiMethybrSBSTD4_FD_75300 | JGI IMG/M metagenome (GOLD analysis project Ga0075425, IMG submission 75300) | Bulk soil microbial communities from a Populus tree surrounding site in Tennessee, USA - Soil MetaG P. TD hybrid SBSTD4 | ecosystem: Environmental > Terrestrial > Soil > Tree plantation... | reverse complement strand
CGTCGGCGCTCTACGAGAGCGGCGATCCGAAAGGCGCCGCGGCGCATTTTGCGATCGTCGCGGCGACGATGCCCGAGTCGGCCGACGCCCGCTATTTCACTCGGATCCGTCTACACGCGTATCAATCGTGTCGACGAAGCGCTCACCGAACTGCACGCCGCGATCGCGCTCGAACCGCGCCATTTCCGCGCCAACCTGCTGCTCGGCCGCATCCTGACCTTGCGCGGCGACAAGGCGTCGGCGATTCCGCATCTGCAGACCGCCGTCAGCGTCGACTCTTCGTCAGTGGAAGCGAAGCAGTTCCTGGCCGACGCAATGAAGCGCTGACGGGACCACGAAGGCACCCGCCTTCGCCGGAAACGTCGGCGGAAAGACACGACGCCGCACGAAGAATCTTCTGAAAGAACACTTCGTCTATCGTCTCGCGGACGACGCAGCGGCAGCCGCCGTCAGCGAGGCGTCGGTGCGGCTGCCGGGCTCGCCGAGCTCCACCACCAGCGTGTGGGTCGCGCCGTCATCGGCAATCGGAATCGCGTCGGAGTTGACGGCGACACCGTCGAGTTGGGCCGAGCGAACACCGCGGCACCGATGATCCGCGTTGACGACGAGGATGTCGTAGCTGGCGCGGCCAGCCTGCCAGCGGACCGAAAACTTCGGCCACATCGCCGGAATGCTCGGGGCGATGCTGAACGTCGCGCCGTTCCGGCGAAGTCCGACCAACCCCTCGATCGCCGCCCGGTACATCCACCCGGCCGAGCCGGTGTACCACGTCCAGCCGCCGCGTCCGAGATGCATCGGGTGCGCGTAGACGTCCGCCGCGACGACGTACGGTTCGGCGCGGTACTGCTCGAGGCCGTCGGCCGATCGCATGTGATTGATCGGATTGACCATGTGGAACAGTTCCATTGCCTCGTCGCCGAGCCCGAGCTGAGCGAGCGCCATGACGGTCCAGATTGCCGCGTGCGTGTACTGACCGCCGTTCTCGCGCACCCCCGGCAGGTATCCCTTGATGTACCCCGGATCGTGCGCCATGCGATCGAACGGCGGGGTCAGCAGCAGCACCACTTGCGCATCGCGCCGCACCAGTTGCGCGCGCACGGCTTCCATCGCTCTCGTCGTCCGCCGCGGGTCGGCGTCCTCCGAAAACACCGCCCACGATTGCGTCAGCGAGTCGATGCGGCACTCCTCGTTCTGCGCCGACCCGAGCGGTGTCCCATCGTCGAAATAGGCGCGCCGGTACCAGTTCCCGTCCCAAGCGAGCTCGAGCATGCCGGTCAGCCACTGCGCCTCGGCGCGGTAGTGCTGCGCCCGAGCGATGTCCCGTCGCTGATCGCAGATCGCCGCCCACTGCTTCAACACGACGATCAGGAACCATCCGAGCCAGACGCTCTCGCCGCGTCCGTCGTGCCCGACCCGATTCATTCCGTCGTTCCAATCGCCGGTCCCGATGAGCGGCAGCCCGTGGGCGCCATATTTCAAGGAGCGATCGATGGCACGAATGGCGTGCTCGAACACGGATCCGGTTTCCGCTGACACCGACGGCAGGTTGTAGACCTCGTGCTGGTTCGGCTCGAGCGGCGGCGCATGGAGGAATGGCACGATCTCGTCGAGCAGCGAGGTATCGCCGGTTCGCTCGACATAGACGGCGGCTGCGTACGGCAGCCACAGCAGATCGTCGGAACATCGTGTCCGAGTGCCGCGTCCGGCCGGCGGATGCCACCAGTGCTGGACGTCGCCCTCGACGAATTGCCGCGAGGCCGCGAGCAGCAGGTGCTCGCGGCACAGATCAGGCTTCGCATACAGCAGCGACAGCACGTCCTGCAGCTGGTCGCGGAATCCAAACGCGCCGCCCGGCTGATAGGGGCCGCTGCGTGCCCAGATGCGGCAGCTGAGGGCCTGATACAACAGCCAGCGATTCACCAGCAGATCGAACGAATCGTCAGGCGTGTGGACCTCGATCGCGCCGAGCGTCTCCTCCCAGAATTGCGCCGACCGCGCCATCGCGGCGTCGGCTGCTTCGAGGCGCGAATACGCCGCGGCGAGGTCGGCTGCGTGAGACGCGTTGGTCCCCTGGCCGAGCACGAACGCGATTCGGCGCGATTCGCCGGGCGGAATCTCGACGGCCACCTGCAGCGCGCCGCACGGGTCCAGGCCGGCACCCAGCCGGCCGCCAAGGGTGTCGCGGAACAACCCGGCCGGCGCCGCCAGCGTGCGATTCCGCCCGATGAAGTCCGCGCGATCGCATGTGATCGATCGCGGCTGTGCGGACGCAACCCAAAACGCGACGCGATCCTTGAATTCGGTGTTGTACGGATTCCTCGCCAGGATGGCGCCGGTGAGCTCGTGGCGCTCCGAGATCACGAAGCGCCGTTCACCGGAACGCGGCGGACCGAGCACCCATTCGACGTAGCCGAACACGCTGAGCCGCCGCGGCGTCCGCGAGGTGTTGGTGAGCGTCAGGATCGACAGCTTGACCGGATCGTCCGGCGCGACCGAGACCGCCAGGTCCTGCTCGAGCCCATCGATCGCGTGCTGGAAATGCGTGACGCCTGCTCCGTGCCGGATCACCCAGCGCCCGGCGTCGGCCGTGCGCGCCAGCGGGCCGGGCGCCGTGCTCCATACCGTGCCGGCGTCTTCGTCACGCACGAAGATCACTTCGCCCGTGGGATCGGCAATCGGGTCGTTGGCGAATGGCGTCAGCCGGTTTTCACGACTGTTCCCGGCCCACGTGTAGGCGGCACCTGACGCGCTGACCACGGTCCCGAACTCCGCGTTGGCCATCACGTTCGACCATGGCAGGGGCGTTTCGGCATCGCCGTCGATCACGATCACATACTCGCGGCCATCCGGCGTGAAGCCGCCAATCCCGTTCTCCATGACGCGCGGCGGCACCGGCACCGGTGTGGCCGCCGGCTGCGGCGATCGCAGCACGCTCGACCGCGGCACGATCTCGGCGGCCGACAACCACGGCGCCTTGCGATCGAGCTGCGGCCCGAGCTCGCCGAGATCGCCGCGCAGGACGATGCGCGCGACCGCCGACAGCAAATCGCCATCGGCGTTCGGCATCCCGTCCGAACGAAGCAGATACATGCCACCCGGCTTGTCCAGCCAGCCGCTCCACCGCGGCTCCCGGACCAGGCCGGACAACTGCTGTTGCACCTCGTCGAGATAATCCGCCGGATGATCGTTGAGGATCACGACGTCGGCGCGCAGATCCTTGACGCGCCAGTATTCCTGCGCGTGCAGAAGCTGGCGGACCAGCGCCACGGCGTTGACGTCGGCGACATGGACGACCACGATCGGCAGGTCGCCGGAGATGCCGTATCCCCACAGGTTCGCCTGACCGAACGCGTTGCGTGCCATCGCGTCGGGGCTCGTGCACGATGCGTCACACCCGAAGACGCGCGACGCCAGCCGATCGAACAGCATCGCCTGGTCGTCGCTCAGGCCGAGGTGCTGCAGCGTGATGTGGACGTGCGTCGAGGCCATCGAGAAGGCGCGGGCGGCGGCGCTGGCGTCGCGGTACTTGCGGACGAGCGCGAGCGCCGACGATCGATCCTGGGCCACGCCGGTCGCGAACGTCACCCGGACGAACGCGCCGGGCGCCAGCCGCACGCGCTCGCGAACGGCGGCAACCGGATCCAGCACCGCGCCGGTCGTTCCAGAGAGCGCGCGTCCGTCGAGCGCGATTGGTGTGGCCAGCGAACGGCCGCGGCCCAGGAATCGCGCACGGTCGGTTTCCCACTCGACGGCGCCGCCGAGCCGGCCGTCGACAGCGAGGACGTGGAACGCCCACGCGTGCGTCTCCTCGGCTGATCGCGGCCGCCGGCTGAAGAGGAGACCAGCGCTCTGCGCGTCGTACTCCGTTTCGATGAACAGCTTGGCGAAGGCCGGATGCGCGAGGTCGTCTTCTGAACGTGCCAGTACGACCTCGGCGTAGCTTGTGACTTCGACTTCCCTCGGCCGATCGCCGCGATTGGTGATCGAGAGGCGGCGGACCTCGACGTCGTCTTCGGGGGAGACGACGACCTGGAGCTGGGTCTCGAAGTCGCCGTCGCGCCGTCGAAACGTGACCTTGTCGAGCTCGAACACGGCCTCGTACTCGTCCGCTTCGCGGCAGGTCGGCTGAAACGTCGGCGACCACACATCGCCCGACCACGGATCGCGCAGGTAGATGTAATGCGCGCCGGCGTCCGAGGTGCGGTCCTCGCGGCGCCGTGTGACGGATAGACCGCGCCAGCTGCTCGAGCCGCCGCCGGCGTGGGTGAGCCCGGCGGTGTAGCGGCCGTTCGACAGGAAATGCGTGTGCGGGCTTCTCGTATGCGGCGTTCGATACTGCCGTGACGGCGGCGCGCCGATCGACGGGGCGGTCGCCGCGCCTTCGGCCGGCCTGGCTTCCGAGAGAATCGCCTCGCGCGGGACGCGCTCCTGCAGCAGCAGCTCGGTCGCTTTGACGCGCGGGTCGGCGTGGAACCTCGACACGAAGACGTCGTCGGAGAGGATGTTGGCCAACGCCACGAGCGACATGCCCTGATGGTGCGCGAAGAACGCGCGGACGATTGCCGGCTCGCTCGAGACTGTCCCCGTATCGGCCGCCGGCATGCGCGGTCGGTAGTCGATGGCTTCGTAGAAACCGAACCGGCCGTCGAGCCCCTTTCGCGTCAACCTGAGGAGATTTGACACGGCGTCCGCCGGATCGATGAGGCCGGCGAGCGCCGTTGCGTAGGGCGCGACGACGAGATCGTCGACCAGGCCGCGTTTCAGTCCAAGGCCCGGAACGCCGAACGCCTTGTATTGATAGTTGCCAGCCCGGTCGGTGAACGCGTACGCCGACTCCGAGATGCCCCAGGGAGCGCGACGCTCCTTGCCATACTCGATCTGGCGCCGCACGCTCGCGCGGCAGCTCTGGTCGAGCAGCGTGCCCGGGTAGCCGCGCAGCAGCAACTGCGGCATCAGGTACTCGAACATCGTGCCGCCCCACGACATCAGCGTCGCGCGGCCGTCGACGTTGGTGACCGTCCGGCCAAGGTGGAACCAGTGGTGCTGCGGCACGTCGCCCTTGGCGATGGCGACGAAGCTGGCGAGCCGCGCCTCGGATGCCAGCAGATCGTAGAACGAGGCATCCAGTCGCCCGGGGCCGGCGGCGTCGGCGAGGCGGTAGCCGATTGCAAAGATCTTGCGCCGCCGGTCGTAGAGAAAGTCGAAACGCATCGCGGCGACCATCGCCGCCGATCGCCGCGCGAGCGCCTCGAGCTCGCTCGAGAACGCAGACGCCGGCGCGTTCAGCGCGGCGACGCCGTCGATGACGGCGTCGGCCCAGAATCCGAGGTCGTCGAATGGCGGCGTCTCGCCGTCGACGGCCGCCACCGCCGCGCCGAGGTCGGCGGCGAGGTCGCCGAGCGCCTGTCCGCCGTCGCGCGAGAGCTGACGGCGCGCCTCGGCGACGATGCCGCGGGCGAGACTGTTGACGCGCGCGACGCGGTCGCGCGCCGGCTGGGCCGCGGTGGGCGACGACGACGAGGCCAGCGCGAGGAGATCGGCCGCGTCGATCAAGCCGTTGAGCAACTGATCACGCGTCTGAGGGGTTTCCGTGAGCGCGAGCAGCCCCTGGGCGAGCGCCATCAGCGACGCGGCGAGGTTGCCGCTGTCCACCGTCGACACGTATCGAGGATGCAGCGGCGCCAGCGTCGCCGTGTCGTACCAGTTCAGCACGTGGCCGTCGTGCCGTTCGAGTCCCTCGAGCGTCGTCAGCGTCGCGTCGACGCGCCGAATCAACGTCGCGGTCGTCACGTAGCCGAGATCGTGCGCCGCAAGGGTCGAGAGCAACGTCATGCCGATGTTGGTCGGCGACGTGCGCCGCGCCAGGCGCGGCTCCTCGCCCTCTTGATAGTTGTCGGGCGGCAGCCACGCGTCGGCGGCGGTGACGAACGTTTCGTAGAACCGCCAGGTCTTCCGCGCGGTGCGGCGCAAGAGCGAGCGCTCGCGATCGCTGAGCCGCCGCTCGCGCGGTCCCACCGGCTTGCTCAGCCAGTAGGCGATGCCCGGCGCGATCATCCACAGCATCAGAAACGGCAGCGCCGAGGAGAGGGCGTCGCGATGCGTGAGCGAGACAATCAGCGCGACGACCGTCGCGATGATCGGGCTGGCCATCATGTCGGCGACGAAGCGAAGCAGCGCCCGGCCGCCGGCGATGCCGGCCGCGCGCGCGGCGGCGGCGGCGGCGGTTTCCCATTCGAGCAGCCGACGCCTGGTGATCGTCAGCCGGACCAGCGTCAGGACGATCGCGTGCGCGGTGTCCCAGGCGTGATAGGCGAGGAACGTCACGCTCAGGATCACCTGCGCCAGCGCGATCGCGGCGTCCGCTTTGAGGTTCCGCGAGAACACCGCGAAGGACTGCGCCCGGCGCGGCCCGACGAGCATCCGGGCGACCAGTGGCAGCAGCTGCGACGCCATCACGGCCAGCACCGTCGTCGTCCAGAACCAGTGGGCGCCGGGCAGGATCGTCCAGCCGGCGACGAGCACCGTGAGCAGCATCGGCGCGACGAGGCTGCGCCGGAGGTTGTCGAGGATCTTCCACCGCGAGATCAGCGGGAACAAATTGCGCTTGATGCCGTGGCGCGTCGGCACGAACGGGAACAGCCACAACAGGATCTGCCAGTCACCGCGGATCCACCGGTGCTGGCGCCGCGCGTGCGCGAGCACGTTCGACGGATACTCGTCGACGAGTTCGATATCCGACACCAGCGCGACGCGTGCGTGGAGGCCTTCGAACAGGTCGTGCGACAGCAGCGCGTTCTCCGGTACCGAATCCTCGAGCGCCGCGGTGAAGGCGTCGACGTCGTACAACCCCTTGCCCGTGAAGATCCCTTCGCCGAAGACGTCCTGGTAGGTGTCCGAGACGGCGGTCGTGTACGGGTCGACGCCGGTGTGTCCGGCGTAGAGGCGGGCGAACAGCGACCCGGCGGCGCTCGTGAACGTCACGCTGACGCGCGGCTGCAGAATGCCGTATCCCGCCGTCACGCGGCCGACCGCTGGATCGAACGACGGCCTGTTCAACGGATGCGAGATGATGCCGATCAACTGCCGTGCGGTGTCGCGGGGCAGGCGCGTATCGCTGTCGAGGGTGATGCAATAGCGGACCTGCGGCAGAATCGCCGGGTCGCCGACGGTGAGGACGAAGCTGGTGTCGGTGGCGCCGCGCAGCAGCCGGTTGAACTCCTCGATCTTTCCGCGCTTGCGCTCCCACCCCATCCACAGGCCCTGCTGGTCGTTCCACTGACGCGTCCGATGAAAGAGAAAGAACCGGTCGGCTCCACCGTCGCCGTACTTGGCGTTCAGCGCTTTAATGCCGTCGGCCGCGGCCGCGAGGATTGACGCGTCGAGCGGCAGCGTCTCTGCATCGGCGTCCCGGAAGTCAGTCAGGAGCGCGAAGTGAATCCGCGGATCGAGGTTGCCGAGCGCCTGGACTTCCAGGTGCTCCACGAGATCCCGCGCGCGATCGATGCTGTCGAGAATCGTCGGGACGATCACCATGGTGCGGGCCGACTCCGCGACCTGCGCCAGATCGAATCGCGGCAGACGCCGCGGCGGGATGAAGCGGGCGATCAGGCGCTGGAGCACCTGAATCGTCATCTCGGTCATCGGGATCGCCAGGAGCAGGACGACGACGGCCAGCATCGGCCACCGCCAGCCATGCGCGTGCGCGTACGCAACGGCGCCCGCGACGAGCGCTGACGTGCCGGCAGCAATGGTGCCCAGGTAGCCGACGGTCGCGTGCCGGAAGAACGCGCGCCGCAGCCGGACGCCGAGACCCGGCTCCCAGCCGATCCCCTGTTCGAACTGCTGCCGCCCGGCGCCGATCAAGTAGTAGCCGACATGTGCCGCGGGTGCGTCCGGCGACCGCTCCGCGATCTGCCGTGCGCGCTCGACGCTCTTCAACGCGACGCGGACCTGTGCGTCGCCGGTCGGCTCGGCGAGGTCCTCGACTGCCTGCCGGTAGCGATCGCGGCTGGCGAAATCCATTCGTCCGTAGACGGCGGCGGGATCGCGCTGGAGCACCTGCTCGACCAGGCTGACACCCTCGAAGAACTCACTCCAGTCGAACGACGATACGAGGCGAAGGCTGCCAATCAGGTTCGCCATGAACGCCTGCTCGGCCGCCTGATGACGCGCCTCGGAGCGGATCGCATCCTCGACCGTCTGGCCGCGCGACGCCAGCGCCGCGTCGAGCTCGTGCCGAAGGTCGGCGGCGGTCTCGCGTTCACGCGAGCGCTGCAGCAGGCGGATCACGAACGCGGGATGCACGTGCGCCGGCCATCGTTCGCGAACGCGTGCGGGCGTGTCGAGCGCGTCGACGAGTCGATCGGCGCCGTGGCGGTGCGCGCGACTCGTCGCCAGGACATCGGCCCGCGTCCGAAGGTGTACGACCAGGGCGAGCTTCAGCGCCGCGGGCCACGCCCACAGTTCGCCGATCGTCAACGGACTGATCGATTGGAACGCCGTGACGAAGCGGTGCAGGCGCTGCGGATCGAGCCGGCCGGCGCTGCAGCGAATCAGCTCGAGAGCCATCGCGTAGATCCGCGGCAGGCCGGCGAACTCCTCCGCGGCGATGCGCGGCAGCCGGCGGAAGAATGCCGGCGGCAGGTCGTGATGGATGTCGCGCAGCGAGGCTAGGACGATGTGGAAGTTGTCGAGCAGCCATTCGGCGGCCGGCGACGACGGCTCGCCGCGCTTGGCATCATCGGCCAGCGCCGTGTAGACAGCGCGCAGCGCGCGGGTGTGCTGGCGCAGCCCTTTCAGACGCGCGTGGCCGCCGCCCCGGCGCAGCGATGCCGTGAACAGCGCGGCGAGACGACGCGCGTGCTCCTCGAGCGGTTCGATCCCGAGCAGCTCGATTTGACCGAGCGCCGGACGATCGGCGTCGGCCTCACGCATGGATCCCCGTTTCCATCTCGTTCCTCCACGGCCGGCGACCCTGCGCCGCGCATCGGTGATCGTAGTCCGAGGTGCACGCCGATGCGATCGCGTCTAACGGTTCAGGTTGGGCGAGTGGCGCGGCTGACGTCGCGCCGCAGGATTGCCGCGCGACAGCGTCGGCCTAATGCGTGACCGTGGAGACGCCGGGGGTGCGCGCGACCATGATCTTCATCTCGAGCAGCTCGACGAGGGAGGTGGCGCGGGTCATCAACGACGGCTGCTCGAGCAGCGCCTGCTTTTCGAGCGGCTCGAGATCGAGATACTGCGCCAGCGCGTTGATCAGATCTTCATCGGACATCGCCGTCGGAATCTTGGCGTCGGCGGCCTTCGCCCGGGCCGTGCCGCCGCGAAGGTCGCGCGGATCGCCGAGCACCGCCGGCGACAGCATCGTCTCCAGCTTCTCGCGGCAGCGGCGGACGGCAGTGCGGTCGTCGACGGAGAGCGCCCGCTCGTGCAGCGGTTCGATCGCCGCGCGACGGTAGCTGCGGTCGTGGTTCTCCGCGAGGATGCGGAACCGCTCCAGCCCGCGAAGCACCAGGTTGTAGCGGCCGTCGGGCAGCTTCTCGACGTGGGTCATGACACCGCTGCAGCCGATCGGGTAAATCGGCGGACGCCCCTCGTAATCGCGGTCCCAGCCGGGGCGCAGCAGCACCATCCCGATCATCCGGTCGCTGGCCACGGCGTCGGCCACCATCTCGCGATACCGCGGCTCGAAGATGTGCAGCGGCAGAAAGACGTTCGGAAACAGGACGACGTTGGGCAGCGGGAAGAGAGATAAAAGCTCTGACATTGCTGATTGCCGATTGCTGATTGCTGAATTATTGCTCAGGGCCTATTGGTCTATTGTCGATTCGCATTGGTCAATAAATCAGCAATCAGCCTTCAGCAATCGGCAATGGGTCAGTGGATCGTCTTGGTTTTCTTGTCCATGTAGTCCATCAGGACGTACTGGCCGAGGGTATACGGCGTCGTGAAGTACGCCTTGCCCTTGCAGATGTCGGCGACGCGGCGGACGAAGCTGACCAGATCATAGTCGCGGGCGAGCATGAAGGTGTTGATCATGATGCCGCTCTTCCGGCACGCGGCCACCTCGGCGCAGGTTTCGGCGACGATGAACGGATCGAGGCCGAAGGCGTTCTTGTAGATGCGGCCGTCGGGCTGGGTGAGCGCCGACGGTTTGCCGTCGGTGATCATGATGATCTGCCGCATGTCCTTGCGCTGCCGATCGAGAATCCGCCGCGACAGCCGCAAGCCCTCGCGGGTGTTCGTGTAATACGGGCCGACGCGGACGCGTCCGAGCTCCGCCAGCGGAATCTCTTCAGCTGAATCGTGAAACAGGACCACCTTCAGCGCGTCGCCCGGGTACTGGGTCTTGATCAACTGCGCCAGGGCGAGCGCGACGCGCTTGGCCGGCGTGAAGCGATCCTCGCCATAGAGGATCATGCTGTGGCTGCAGTCGAGCATCAGCACGGTTGCGCATGAGCTCTGATATTCGCCCTGGACGACCATCAGATCTTCGTGCGTGACGTGGATCCTGCGTCGCGACACTTGGGGACTAGGGAACTCGGGGACTAGCGACTTGAGACTTTCGGCCTGCGCCTCGCGCGCTTCTCGTTGCACGGCGTTGAGCAGCGTGCTTGCCGGATCGAGATTCAGCGTGTCGCCGAACTCGTAGGGCTTCGGCGCGCCGGTCGTTTCGACGCCGGTCGCCTGCTCGCGCGTGTCGTGCCGGCCATAGCTGCTCTTGCCGAGTGAGCCGAGCAGATCGCGCAAGGCACGATAGCCGAGAAAGTCGAGCGTCTTGTCGGTGACCTCGAAGGTCACCGGCGGCTGATCCGGGCCGCGGCCGCCGGTGCGTCCCTGGCGCCGCTCGCGCTCGGCGTTCAGGTCCGGCGGCGTCGTGATGTAGCCTTCCTGCGCCATCCGCTCGATGATCTGCTGGATCAGTTCCTCGAGTTTCGAGCGCGCGTCCCCCTGGTCGCCGTCGGCCGGATCGCCGAGCAGTTTCTCGATTGTCTCTTCCGGCAGGACGCCGCCGTTGAACAGTGCGTCGAGAATCGCGTCGTGCAGCGCCTGCATCGTCCGCTCTTCTTCGTCCATGCCGTGCGGGTTGCCGAACCCGCTGGCGAGCAGGAGATCCGACAGCTTCGACACCAGATCCTCGAGATCGAGGTCGTCGAGCTCGTCGCCGGTGAACTTCGTGTATCTGTATTTCATGAATCGTGTCGGGGCTGGGGGCTGGGGGCTTGCTGGTCGCTCGGCTAAAGCCTTCGCGCTCCTGAATTCAGCTAGCCCCCAGCCCCCAGCCCCTACTCAGTTGTAATACTTCTTCTTCGAGTTCGGCAGACGGATGTCGTCGTCGAGCGTCACTTCTTCGCGCCGGTTGTTGCGGCGCGGGGTGGCTTCGGCGCCGGAGTAGCCGCGCTCCTCGGTGCGGCTGATCTTCTTCTGTGCGTACAGCCCTTCGAGGACGAAATCGATCGCCGAGGCGACAAACGGCGCCGGAGCCCCGGCTGGAAGGCCGGCACGCTCGGCGAGCTCGCGCAGGCCCTGCACCGTGCGGCTCTGCCCGATCACGTCGTCGGCCGACGTGCTGTCGCTGAGCGGCAGCGATCCGCCGAGATCGAACCACTCGACCACCTTGCGCGTGTCGACGCCGTCGAACATCCCGACAAACACTGACCCGACCGCCGAGCGGATCAGATCGCGCGCGATCTGTTCTGCGCCGCGCAGTTCCCCCTCGTACTCGAGCTCGAACTTGCCGGTGATCGACGGCAGCGCCGCGTAGACGTCGGTGACCCGCGGCACGACGAGCGGTTCGCCGTTGGCGAGCGCGCGCCGCTCGGCATTCGAGACGACGAGCTCGAGGGTGGAAATCGGCAGCCGCTGGCTGACGCCGGATCGCTTGTCGACCTTGCGGTCGGCGCGCGCCTGGAACGCCACCTCCTCGACCACTTCGCGGACGTACGCCGGGATCTCGGTTTTGAGCGCGCCGGTTCGTTCCGTCCACGCTTCCTGATGCGTGATCGCCATCGCATTGTGCCGCGTCGACGGGTAGTGCGTGCGGATCTCCGATCCGATGCGGTCCTTGAGCGGCGTGATGATCTTGCCGCGCGCGGTGTAGTCCTCGGGGTTCGCCGTGAAGACCAGCATTACGTCCAGCTTCAGGCGGATTGGATAGCCCTTAATCTGGACGTCGCCTTCCTGCAGGATATTGAACAGACCGACCTGGATTTTGCCGGCGAGGTCGGGTAGTTCGTTGACCGCGAAAATGCCGCGGTTGGCGCGCGGCAGCAGCCCATAGTGCATCGTCAGCTCGTCGGACAGATTCAGGCCGCCCTGCGCCGCCTTGATCGGATCGATGTCGCCAACCATGTCGGCGATCGTGACATCGGGTGTCGCCAGCTTCTCGACGTAGCGCTCGTCGCGCGTCAGCCATGCGATCGGCAGCGCGTCGCCTTCTTCGGCGATCCGGGCGCGGCACGCCGCGCACAGCGGCGCGAGCGGATCGTCGTGAATCTCGCAGCCGGGCACCACCGGGATCCGTTCGTCGAGCAGATCGGCGAGGCCGCGCAGGATGCGGCTCTTCGCCTGACCACGCAGCCCGAGCAGGATGAAATTGTGACGGGACAGCACGGCGTTGACGAGCTGCGGAATCACCGTGTCGTCGTAGCCGATGATGCCGGGGAACAGCCGTTCGCCGGCGCGAAGCTTACAAATCAGGTTGTCGCGAATCTCCTGCTTCACCGGGCGCGAGCGATAGCCCGATCGCCGCAGATCGCCGAGAGTCTCTATGGCCGCCATTCGCCGATTCTATCAGCTAGACTCCGCGGCGTGCGTCACTCGTTTTTCCGCGCGCCGCGCCCGCTGGTGTTCGCACACCGCGGTGGCAGCGCGCTTGCGCCAGAGAACACCATCGCCGCCTTCGACAACGGTCTCCGGCTCGGCGCCGACGGACTCGAACTCGATGTGCACCTGTCGCACGACGGCGTCGTTGTCGTGCACCACGATCGGACGCTGGATCGAACGACGCCGTTGTCTGGCCCGGTGGCGGCGCGCTCGGCGTCGGAGCTCAACAGCGTGCGCGTGCCGGCGTTCGCGGACGTACTCGCGCGCTACCGTGAGACGCGGCTGATCGTCGAACTGAAAGTCAATCGCCCGGAGCTTGCCGCGGCGGTCGTCGATGCGGTGCGGCGCGCCGGCGCTGTCGATCGCGTGTGCCTCGGCGGCTTCGGCCGGCGGGTGCTGCAGGCGGTCCGCCGCCTCGAACCGGAAATCGCGACGAGTGCCGCACGCGAGGAAGTGCGATGGGCGCTCTATCGATCGTGGGTCCGCTGGCCCGTCACGCGCGTCGCGTACGACGGTTACCAGGTGCCCGAATGGTCCGGCCGCACGCGCGTCGTATCGCCGCGGTTTGTCGACGCGGCGCACCGCGCCGGCCTCGGCGTCCAGGTCTGGACAGTCGATCGCGATGACGATGCGCGCCGCCTGCTCGCTTGGGGCGTCGACGCACTGATCACCGACAGACCGGATATCATCGTGCCGCTCGTCAAGAACCTGAGGGGACTGGGGGACTAGGGACTAGGGGACTTAGAACTTGTTTAACTCGGGAGTCCCCGAGTCCCCTAGTCCCCCAGTCCCACTCCTGCCGCGAACACCTCGATGAACCCACCAACTCTGAAAGATGTGTATGCTGCGCGGCCCCGAGTCGCGCGGATCCTGCGGCCGTCGCCGCTGCTGCGCCATCCGCTGCTCGCCCTCGAGACCGGACTCGACATCTGGGTGAAGCACGAAAACCACAACCCGACCGGAGCGTTCAAGGTCCGCGGCGGTGCAAACCTGATCGCGAGCCTGGGCGCCGACGAGCGCTGCGGCGTCATCACCGCGACCACCGGCAACCACGGCCAGTCGATCGCGCTCGCGTGTCAGCGTGAAGGCGTTCCGTGCACCATCGTCGTGCCGCTCGGCAATAATCCCGAGAAAAACGCGGCGATGCGCGCCTACGGCGCCGAGCTGATCGAGTTCGGCCGCGACTTCGACGAAGCGCGCGAGAAGGTCGAACAGCTGCAGAACGAGCGCCGTCTGCGCTACATCCACTCGGCGAACGAACCGCTGCTCATCGCCGGGGTCGCGACTTACGGATTGGAGATATTCGAGGAGCAGCCGGACGTCGGGGCGATTCTGGTGCCGATCGGCGGCGGTAGCGGAGCGTGCGGCTGCGCGATCGCGCGATCCGGCGTCGGGAGCCGCGCGGTAGTCATCGGCGTCCAGGCCGCGGCCGCCGACGCGTTCACCCGATCGTGGCGCACGCGCACTCGTGTCGTCGGCGACAAGGCGGCGACCTTCGCCGAGGGGATGGCCACGCGCGTCACCTTCGATTTGCCGTTCGGCATTCTCGAGCGCGAGCTGGACGACATCGTGACCCTGACCGAAGACGAGCTCGCCGAGGGCGTGCGGCTGGCGCTGCGGACGACGCACAACCTGGCCGAGGGCGCGGGCGCCGCGACGCTGATTGCGGCCATGAAGCTGCGCGATCGGCTCGTCGGCAAGCGCGTCGTGTGCGTGATGAGCGGCGGCAATATCGATCGGGCGACGCTGGCGCGGATCCTTGGTTAAGCTGTCGCCTGAGAAGACAGACCGAGTAAGACGTGCGCGATCACGCGACACTGCGCGGCTGTGTTCACCGGGCAATGGCCGAACACTGGCGTCGGCCTCGCCGACGTCGCGGCAGTCACAATCTGACGCGGGCGTCGTTTGACGTGCAACAGTACTAAAGTCACTGTCCTGAGCATCGTTCATGCATTTCTGATAAGCCGGATGTCAGCTGATCGCCGCGACACGCGGCACAAAGCGATCGGGCGGCACGACGACGAACCGAAGCATTCCGTTCTCCATAACAAAAGTGTAACCAGCGCGCGGGACTCAGCGGCCGATGCCGGCGTCGTCGTCCACGAGAAAAACCCGCACGCCGCCGCGCTCGGCCGACTTGGCGGTCTCAAGGGTGGACGCGCCCGCGCCAATAGCCTCAGCGCCGCTCGCCGCCGCGCCATCGCCCGGAAGGCCGCGCGCGCCCGCTGGCATCGCAGCAAAAGCTAACGACCCGTCAACGCGAACCGCACCGTCACCGTCATGGCGACGGGCACCGGTGTGCCGTGCAGCAATGTCGGCGTGAACGACCACTGCTTCACCGCATCCATCGCCGCCTGATCCAGCAACGGAATCGATCGCAGGACGCGCACGGAGGTCACGCGGCCGTCGACACCGATGACCGTCTCGAGGATCACGGTGCCTTCGATGCGCGCCGCCTGCGCGATCTGCGGGTAGATCGGATCGACGTGGGTCAGCTTGCGCGGCGGCTCGATGCCGGCGGGCAGGCGAATGGGTGACTGTGACGGCGCGGGCGGCGCCGGCACGCGCTCGATCGCTTCCGTGATGCCCAGGCCGTCGACCGAGCTGATCCCGCGTTCGACGCCGATGGCGTCGTCGCCAACGTCCGTACTTCCGTGTTCAGGTGCTCGCTCTGTGCCGATCTCGTTCGGCGCAACGAGCGGCGCCGCGCCCGGCGCGCTGCGGGTGGAGGCGGGCGCCGTCGTCGCAGGAGTCCGTTGCGGCGGCGGCAGCGGAACGTCGATCACACGAATCGGAATCGCGCCGGCAAAGGTCAGCGGCGCGTGCGGATCGGGCAGCGTGCCGACGGCGAGCAACTGCGCGATGCCTACCGCGGCGACGACGAGCGAGTGCACGACGATCGAGACGACCGTGAACGAACGGCGCATCGCGTCCTCCGTGGTGCGTCGGGCCGCCCGTTCCCGCGTCCGCGCGCTCGAATCCCGCGCGAGCTTCGGCGAAACTCGCCGAAGCGCCGACGGCGCGAAGACGCCAGGGCGCCCGTGCGGGCTGAAAGCCCGCACCTACGGAGGATTGGACACGCGGCGGCGCCGAAAGTTCCGCGGCGCTATTCGATCTGTAGCGACTCGATGTTGCCGTCGGTGATCACGGAATCGACGGCGGCGACGATCTGTCCCGCCGCGTCGCGGATGGTGATCGCGAACCGGTCGCGGCTGCGGCCTGGCTCGCCGGCATCGACGGCGACTGCGTCGAAAGTGTATCCGGCGCGATCGTTCCACCGGCCGACACCACTGAACGACACGGTGTCCACGCCTGATGCAGGCAGCCGCCCGGGCGCGACCCCGGGCACGTTGAAGAAATTCACCGTAGTGATGGCCGTGGACTCGAAGCGGTTGCCTCGATCCTTGCCGCTTCGTGGCCGCGCGCGATACGTGATCGCCCCGGCATCAGCGCCAGTGGCGCGCTCCTGAACGACGAACGAGACGTCGTGTTCGAACCCACCCGAATCGATTTGCGCGTCGCCGGTCATCCGTCCCGGTACCGTGGCGGCGATCACGGCGACGACGAACGACCCGCGGGCCGCATTGCCGTGCCCGTCCGTCGCCGTGCACGACACGGTGGTTGCGCCGATCGCGAACGTCGCGCCCGCCGCCGGCACGCACGCGGGCACGACGGCGCCGTCGACGAGATCGGCAGCGGTTGCGCTGAACGACACCACAGCGCCCGCCGGCGTCGTCGCCGTCGCGGCGATGCCGCCGGGCAGCGTCAGCACCGGCGGCGTCGTGTCGTTGACGCTCACAGTGACATTGGCGGCCCCGCTGCAGCCGTGTGCGTTGGTCGCCGCGACGGTGAACGGAAACGCGCCGAGTGCTGTCGGCGTGCCGGCCAGCGTTCCCGCTGACGTCAAGGCGAGGCCATGCGGCAACGCGCCGCCGGTGATCGCGAACACGTACGGCCCGCTGCCGCCTGACGCCGTGAACGTCTGCGAGTAGGCGGACCCGTACTCGGCGGGCGGCATCGGCGCGTTCACAGTGATCGCGGGACACGCGACGAGTGCGTTCAACGTCACCGTCCGTGTCCCGCCGTTGACGCTGGACACGGTCACCATCCCGCTCGTCGCGCCCAGCGACGTCGCGGTGAACGTTACCGTCGCCGTGGCGCTGGCAGCCGGCGCCAAGGTCAACGGGTCCAGCGTGGAGACGGCGAAGTCGGGCGCGCCCGCCGTCACAGTCGGCGGAATCACGTCAATCGCCAGCGCATCGTCGTTCGCGATCGTGATGTCGGCCGACGCCGATGTGCCGGGTTCGATCGTCCCGAAGTCGATCGTCGTTGGCGTCACCGCGATGCCGGGACGGCCGCTGCCGGCGACATCGAGCGTGAGCGCGCCGTGGTCCGAATCGACGCGCACGCGCGCAGCGAAGGTCGAAACGAGCGTCGGATGAAAGGCGACGCCGATCGTCGTCGTCGCGCCAGGCGCCAGCGTTGGCGACGCCGGTGCGCCGAGCGTGAACGCCGGTCCGGCATCGCTCAGCGCGGCGAGCGTCACTGGCACCAGCAGCATGTTCCGGACCGTGACGCTGGCTGATGCCGTATCGCCAATCGGGACCGCGCCGAAGTCGACCGGAGAAGGCGCCGCCGTGATCGGCAGATCCTGCGGATCGCTCGGCGTCGTCGCGACGAAGTCGGTCGCGTTGTCGTCGCTATCCTGCAGCGTGCCGTTGGTATCGATGATTTTCCGTGCGTAACTCTTGTCGGCGTTCGCCGTGCCCAGCGACGCGAGCACGGTACCTTCCTTGTACAGCGAACCGGCGCTCAGGCCGACCTGGTCGACGACGACGCCGTGCGCATCGATGATCGAGACGCCGCCGTCGTCAGTGATGCCCGTGCCGTAGGCGAAATTTCCGGGGACCGTTCCTGAATACCCGGCCGCGCCGCTGTTGACGAACAGATAGCGGGCATGCGGCGGCAATATCGTGTTGGCGGCAACCGTCGCTCGCGTGCTGTTCGTGCCCGCGTTGTTCGATCCGTGGATCGTGTAGCCGCCGATGTCGATCGCGCCGCCGGTGTTGTTCGCGATCTCGATGAACTCGTCGTTGCCGCCGGAGGGACCGCGGAAGCGGAACTCGCTGATCACGATCGGCGTCGCCACCGTGCCGACGCCGATGAGCGCGGCCGTCGTCGACGCGCCGCCGCTTGTCGATACCGTCAGCGTCCCCTGCCGTGCGCCGCCGACGACGGGAGCGAAGGTCACCGGCGCGGTTGTCGATGCGCCCGGGACGAGCGTCGCCGCCGCGACGGCGGCGACCGAGAAGCGTGCCGCATCGGCGCCGCTGATGGTCAGCGACGCCAGCACGACTGGGGTCGCACTGACGTTGGTGATCGTCACCGCCTGTGTCGCCGTGGCTCCGGCGGCGACGAGGCCGAAATCGATCGTCTCGGGGGCGGCGGTCACGACCACCGGCGGCGGCGTGACTGTCACCGTGAATGATCCGAGGCCGGTGCAGCCATTCGCGGCGGTTGCCTGGACGCTGAACGTGAACGGTCCCGTGGCCGTCGGCGTCCCGGCGAGTACGCCGCCGCTGCCGAGGGCGAGGCCGGCTGGAACTGCACCGCCCGCGAGCGAGAAGGCGTAGGGTGCGTCGCCGCCCGACGCGGTCACCGCGGCGGAGTAGGGAACACCCATCAACCCGTTCGGCAGTGGACCCGCGACAGTGATCGCCGGGCACGTGCCGACGCCGGTCAGCGCGACGGTGCGCGTCGTTCCGGTTGCTGTCGTGATCACCAGCGAGGCGTTCTTCAGTCCAGCGGACAGCGGCTGGAACGCCACCGGCACCGTCGTGCTCGCGCCGCCGCCGATCGTCGTCGCCGCCGGTGCGCCGACGCCGAAGTCGTCGGCGTTCGAGCCGGTGATGGCGAACGGCGGCGTCAGCGTGACGCCGGTCGCATCGGTGTTGGTGATCGTGACCGTTGCCGCGGCGCTCGCGCCGGGCGCGACGGTGCCGAAATCGACGCTTGTCGGCGACACGGAGAGGCCGCCGCTGCCGGTGCCGCTCAACGGGATGGTCACCGTCCCCGCGCTGGAGCTTGTAACGATCAGCGATCCGGTCTTCTGTCCGCTGTCGAGTGGCTGGAACGTGACCGCAATCGTCGCCGTCGCGCCGGCGGCGAGCGCCGTGCTGGACGGCGCGCCGGCCGAAAACACCGTCGCGTCGGCGCCAGCGACGGACGACGCGTTCAACGTCACAGCGCTCGCAAGGACGTTCTTGATCGAGACCGTGATGGTCCGGCTGTCGCCAGGCGCCACGGAGCCGAAGTTGACGCTGGCCGGCGACGCCATGAGCACGATGTCCTGCGGATTACTTGGCGCCGTGAGCTGGAAATCGCTCGCGTTGTTATCAGTGTCCTGCAGCGTGACCGAGAGTCCGCCAGGCTTGCGCTCGTATCCGCGGTCGACGGTCGTCGTCAGCTGCGTGGCGACCGGGGCTCCCTCGCGGTACCCGGTATTGATCGTCGCCACTCCGACCTGATCGACGATGCTGTTGTCGGCCCTCGTCAGCGCGACGCCGCCGTTGTCACCGATGCCGGTGGTGTACGAGACGTTGCCCGGCACCGCGCCGGAATAACCGCCGGGTGCCGTAGCGTTGACGAACAGGTAGTGCGTGCGGCCAGGCAGCACGACGTTCGCCGGCACGGTCGCGCGCGTTCCAGTCGGCGCCGTGTTGCTCGATCCCATCAGCTTCCAGCCGCTGATATCCGCGGGGCTGTCGCTGTTGTTGTAGATCTCCACGAATTCGTCGTTGCCGCCTGCCGGCCCGCGGAAACGGATCTCGCTGATCACCACCGTTGCGGCGGCGCCCGCGGTTGTTGCGGTGCCGACGAGCGCAACCGTTGTCGAGCCTTGATCGCTGGTGATGTTCAGCGTCGCACTCTTGCCACCGCCGGTGGTTGGCGCAAAGGTGACCGACACCGTCGTCGAACCGCCGGCCGCGAGCGTCGTGGCCGCCGGCGCAGCGACCTGGAACTGCGATGCGTCGGTGTCGGTGATGGTGAACGGCGTCGTCAAGGTGAGCGGTGACGTGCCGTTGTTGGTGATCGTGACCGGCGCGATGCTCGCGCTGCCGACCGCCGTCGCGGCGAAGGTCAGCGTCGCGGGCGAGGCGATCAGCGCCGGGCCGCCGCCGCCAGTGACGACGATGTCGGCGAGTGAGCGCGGGACGATCTGATAGCTGTTGTCGAACGGCGCGGTGGTGGCGTGCTGGCCGAGAAGGCCGGTGATCGACACCGTCCCGCCGGGCTTCGCGGTACCGTCGATGTCGGTGTCGCTGTCGATGAAGATCTGGCCGGTGCCGGTGGCATCGGCGATCGACACGGCCTTCGAACTACCCGAGACCGGATAGGTATCGGTGATCGTGACGCCGTCGACGCGCACCAGCCGTCCCTCGAAGGCCTCGCCGCCGCCCGCGTTCAGCTCTCCGAGCGTTATCGGTTGCGGCGTCGGCGCCGCGTCGTGCGCGACGAGCGACACCGACGACACCGTCAACTCGGTGAGGCCGAAGAATTGCGTCACCGAGCCGATCGCCTCGATCGCGTCGCCGATGGCGAACGGGCCGAAGTTGACGCCGCTGTTGAACAGATCGACACCAGCGCTGGCGTCCTGCACGTAGTACTCGACGCCGTTGCCGCCGCGGAAATCGATCGACGCGACGGTGCCGCGAATCCTGACCACCTGGTTGAGCCGATCGGGAACGAAGTCGGCGCCCGCCGTGCCGTCGACGTTGTTCACCTCGTCGACGCGCGCCTCGGCAATCGTCAGCAGCGGCGCCGGCGCCGGCGCGGCCGCGCCGAGATCGACACGGCTGCGCGGCGCGATGTCGTAGTTCGAGTCGAAGGGCCGCAGGAAATCGTCCTGCTGCACGATGCCGGTGAGCGTGAAGGGCGGGGCCGGCGTGAAGCCCTCGACGTCGGTGTCGTGGTCGATCTTCATCAGGAACGAGCCGGTGCCGTCGCTGACCGTGACGAAGGCGTCGACCGGCTGCGACGTCGGGGGAATCAAACCGGCCGTGATCGTGCAGTTCGCAATCGACACGAACTGGCCTTCGAACGTTTCCGGGCTCGCGGCCAGCGCCGCGAGCGTGGTGGTCGTCGGGGCCGGCGCCGGGTTCGTCGACAAGACGACGATTCCGTACGGCGACGTCGTTTTCTCCACCGATTCGGTGATGTCGAGCCGCAGCCGCCCGCCGTTGAACCCAATCAGGCCGTTGACTTCGACCAGCTGGCCGGGCACCGTCGCGGTGAACGGTGTCGGCGTGTCCGACGATCGGTAGACGTTGACGGCGCCGGTGCCATCCTGGATGTAGTCGTCGTTGGTGCCGGGGCTGAAGCCGGACGCCGTCACGGTGCCCCGGACGCGCGCGGCGTAGTTGGCGAACAGCGGTTCGCCCCTGGCGTTCAGCGCGCGGATCGTCGCGATCGGCGTCACGCCCGCGAAATAGCCTGACGCGTAGGTCGTCGTCTGCGCGCCGGCTGCGGCGGTGACCTGGTAATCGACGCGCGCGCCGTCGCCCTGCGCCGGTATCGTGGCCTCGTAGCGGCCGGCGGCCAGCGTCATCGGGATGGGCGGCTGCGCGACGCCGTTGACGGAGTAGCCGAGCGTGACCGCGCCGACGGGTGATTCGCGATCGTTGACGAGCGCGGAAATCAGCGTCGGGTCCGACGCGAGCGGATTCGCCGGCGTCATGCGCGGGATGACGGTCGGTTTGAAATCCGTCGTCGTGCCGGCCGAGGCGCCGTCGACGTTGTAGGTGTGTACCGCGGCAGGCACGCGGACGCCGCCGTCGTCGAAGCTGCTGAGCGAGTACGTGGTGGTGCCGTCGGTGGCGAGGAGCAGGGTCCCCTGGCCGGCGCTGCCGGGGCCCGCCGCCGTGTAACCCTGCTGCGTCACGCGCTCGTCGCCGGTCGGGCTCGCTTCGTTTTGATAGAACACCGGACCCACACCCACGGCGGTGGAGACGCCCGTGCCCGTGTAGCTGGAGCCAGTCGTCGTCGGCGTGTTGAGGTACTTGTTGACCGTCTCGCGGTTCGGGTGACCGAACGTGTTGGTCTCGCCAGTCTGCGCGACCGCGACCTCCGCTTTCACCGCCGACAGGAACACCTGGTTGCTGGTGGTCGTGCTGCCATGATGATTGAGCTGGACGACGTCGACGTCGCCGGCCATTTGACCGACATACGTTTCGACGTCCGGAGTCTTCGCGGTGGAGGTGCTGCCGCCGCCGGTGAGATCGCCAGATACGAGATAGTCGAAGTTGTTGTATTCGACGAGGACGCTGACGCTCTCCGAATTCAAATCCGAATTGGTGATCGCCGCGCGGCCGCCGCTCAGCAGCCGTCCGCCGGCCGCGAGAAAGGTGGCGCGCATCCCGCCGCCGAGATCAATCAGGCCGTCGAGTGCCAGCGAGCCGGGATTCACCGTGGTCCGCCCGACTCCCGCGGCCGTCGCTGCCGCGATGTAGTTCAAATAGGTGCCGCGCGTGCTCGTCGACGAGGTCGACGTGCCCGGCGGCTGCACGTCCGCCGCGTCGCCATTGTCGAACGCCACGCCGCCGCTCGCGGCGTTCTTCACGCGACCCGCGTTCAGCACCTCGATCATGCCGCCCATGTGATCGATGTGGTAATGCGTGACGACGGTGTAGTCGATCTGCGAGATGCCTTTGGCGTCGAGCAGGCTGATGATCTTCTGACCGGCGCCAGGAGGGCCGCCGTCGACCAGCAGCGTCTTGCCGGTCGGCGACACGATCAAGGTGCCTGCGCCCTGGCCGACGTCGATGAAATAAATCTGCGCCTGACCGGCGGGTCCCTGCGCGTGCGGATGTTGAGTGAGCAGACAGAGACCGAGCGCGCAAAAAGCGACCAGGTGTTTTTTCATGGGTTCAAACGAGTCTAAACGGCCGTCATCTGACGGTCAACGCACGTACTTGTAACGCAGGGCGCGTGCAGCCCGCACAAACACCTCGTCCATCATCGTGCCGTCGAGCTTGCCGGTATTGGTGTTCTGGCGACTCGGGTGGTAACAGCCGATCAAAGTTTGGCCGTTCGGCAGCCGGTGCACGGCGGCATGGCCGAACAGAGGCTTCGGGCGAATAGTGACGCCGCGTCGCTTCAACAGCTGCAAGTACGCGTCGAAGCCAATTCGTCCGAGCGCGACGACGACGCGGACGTTGGGGAGCGCGGCGAGTTCAGCGTCGAGATGGGGAAGGCAATTGGCGATTTCGTCGGTGGTCGGCTTGTTGTCCGGCGGCGCGCAGCGGACGGCGGCGGCGATGAACGCGTCGCGCAACTGCAGGCCATCGTCGGGGTGTCGCGCGGTCGGGATGTTGGCGAAGCCGGCGCGATGGAGCGCGGCCATCAGAAAGTCGCCTGACCCATTCGGGCCGTCGCCGGTGAAAACGCGGCCGGTCCGATTCGCGCCGTGCGCCGCCGGTGCGAGGCCGACGAGCACCATGCGCGCCTGCGGATCGCCGAAGCCCGGCACCGGCTTGCCCCAGTAGATCTCGTCGCGAAACGCGCGCCGCTTCACGCGCGCGACCTCGGCGCAGTAGGTCCGCAGCCGCGCGCATCGATCGCAGGAAACAATCGCGTCGCGGACTTCAGTGAGCGTTTGACGTCGGTGAACTGTCACGCTGTCAGAAACTCCTGGGGCCACGAAGACACGAGAGCACAGAGATTCACGCATTTCTTTTTTGAAAACAAAATCGTGTTCGTGCGTCTTCGTGGCTTCGTGTTTTCGTGGTCCCGTCACCACACGCGGCACGAGGTCGCCCGCACCATCGGCTGTCCCGCCTTGCACGAGAACGCCTTTGCGAACTCCGGGATGTTCGAGACGACGCCGTTGACGCGATAGTGCGGCGGCGAGTGCGGGTTGGTTTGCGCGAGCATGCGCTCGCGCTCGGGACGTGAGTTCGTGCACCAGCTCTGGCCGTAGCTGATGAAGAATCGCTGCTCGGGCGTGAAGCCGTCGAGCGTCTTGCCGCCGCCGGCGCCGAGCGACGCGAGGTATGCCATCAGCGCGATCCGCGTCCCGCCGTTGTCCGCGGCGTTTTCGCCAAGCGTCAGCTTGCCGTTGACGTGCACGTCGTCGACGGCCGTGAACCCGGAGTACTGGTCGACGATGCACTGCGCGCGGTCGTCGAAGGCCTTGGCATCGTCCGCCGTCCACCAGTCCTTCAGGTTGCCCTGCGCGTCGAACTGCCGTCCCTCGTCGTCGAAGCCATGAGTGAGCTCGTGGCCGATCACCGAGCCGGCCGCGCCGTAATTGACCGCCGGATCGGCGCCCGCCTTGTAGAACGGCGGCTGCAGGATGCCGGCGGGGAAGTTGATGTTGTTCTGCAGCGGGTTGTAATACGCGTTCACCGTCGGCGGCGTCATGTCCCACTCGCCCTTGTCGAGGGCCTTGCCAATCCGGTTCATCTGCCGCTCGAATTCGAACCGGTTCGCGCGCTGCGAGTTGCCGAGCGCATCGCCGCGGACGACCGAGAGCGCGCTGTAGTCGCGCCATTTGTCCGGATAGCCGATCTTGTTCGCGATCGCGTGCAGCTTGACGATCGCCTGCTGCCGCGTCGCGTCCGTCATCCAGGACAACCCCTTGATGTCGGTTTCCATCGACGACTCGAGCTCGCGGACCATCTTCAGCGTGTCTTCCTTGGCCGCCGGGCCGAACGCCTCCCGCACGAACGCCTTGCCGAGCGCCTCGCCGAGGTCGCTGTCGGTGTACTGCACGCACCGTTTCCAGCGCGGGCGGAGTTCTTTCGCGCCGGTCAGCGTTGTGCCGTAGAAGCGGAAGTTCTCGTCGACGAACGGCTTCGACAGCATCACCGCTGACGCGTGCAACAGGTGCCACCGCAGGTAGGTCTGCAGCTCGGCGATCGGCGTTGACGTGATCAACTGATCGAAGGCCTTGAAAAATTCCGGCACCGTGACGTTGAGCGTGTCGATCGCCGGCGAGCCGACGCCTTTGAAGTACTGGCTCCAGGTGAACGCGGGCGTCAGCACCTGCAGTTCGGTCGGGCCCATGCGGTGATAGAGCGCCGCCGGATCGCGCCGCGCGACGACGTCGAGCGACGCCTTGGCGAGCGCGGTTTCGATCTTCATCACCGTATCCGCGGCCGCGGCTACCGCCGCCGGTTGGGTCGTGTCCGGCTTCTTGACCGACGTAGCCTTGGCGGCGTCGGGTAGCCGGACCGCCGTACCGAGCAGCCCCAGCATCTTCCCGACGTGCTCGACGTACTGCTTCCGGATCTCCACCGACTTCGGATCGTCGCGGAAGTAGTAGTCGCGATCCGGCAGGCCGATGCCACCCTGGTCCGCAATCGCACGGACCAGGCTCGCCTCCTTGAAGTCGGCTTCGGCGCCGAACGCGAAGAAGGCGCCGGCCCCGATCGTGTGCAGCTCGGCGACGAGAGGCGGCAGATCCCGCGCGCTCGACAGCGCTGCGATCTTGTCGAGCATCGGCTGCAGCGCCGTCGCGCCGCGCGTGTCGATGCGCGATTCATCCATGCAGCTGGCGTAATAGTCGCCAATCTTTTTCGTCTCGGGATCGGTCGCCTTCGCGGCGTCCTCGAGAATCTTGCGGAGTCGCGTCTCGTTCTGCTCCTGCAGCCGTTCGGCGACGCCCCACGACGAGCGATCCGGCGGGATCGGCTGGTTCTTCGTCCACCCGCCGCAGGCGTACGCGTAAAAGTCGGTGCACGGATCGACGCTGCGATCGAGGAGCGGGAGATCGAGTCCCGATTCGGAGCGCGCGCCGGGTTGCGCATGGATCAATGTCGCGGCGAGCGGAACGGCGACGAATACGAGAGCGACGAGCAATCGACGCATTGGAGCTCCTGATGCTGATCGTTCGGCTGAAAGCCTCGCGCTCCTGGTGCACGGTCCGGCTACAGCCGGACTTTACCGGAATCTTTCCGACCCGCCCGACCCGCCTGACCCGTCCCTACCACACCCGGCAAGCATTCTGGCGGACCATCGGCGCAGTGGCCTTGCAGGAGAACGCCTTGGCGAACTCCGGCATGTTCGACAGCGGACCATTGACGCGGTACTTGTTCGACGCGTGCGGGTTGGTCGCGGCCTTCAATCGCTCGGATTGCGGCGTCGCGTTTTCGCACCACACCTGCGCATAGCCCAGAAACACGCGCTGCTCCGGCGTGAAGCCGTCAACCTTGTCCCTGGTCTTCGCGCCCGGCCCGGCCAGATACGCCATCAACGCGAGGCGCAGCCCGCCGTTGTCGGCAGTGTTCTCGCCGAGCGTGAGGCGCCCGTTGATCTTCGTGTCGTCGGCGACGGTGTAACCCGAATATTGATCGGCAACGCAGCTGACTCGCTCTTCGTACGCCTTCGCATCGGCGGCCGTCCACCAGTCACGCACGTTGCCCTGGCCGTCGAATTTCCGACCTTGATCGTCGAAGCCGTGCGTCAACTCGTGCCCGATGACAGCACCGGCGGCGCCGTAGTTCACGGCCGCGTCGCGTCCGGCGCGATAGAACGGCGGCTGCAGAATGCCGGCGGGGAAGTTGATGTTGTTCCGATCAGGGCTGTAGTACGCATTGACGGTCGGCGCCGTCATCCGCCACTCGGTGCGATCGACCGGCTGGCCGATCTTGGCGAGCGTCCGGGCGCGCTCGAACCCGACCGCGCGCTGCCGGTTGCCCAGCGCTTCATCGCGCGTGACGCGCACCGCGGCGTAATCGCGCCATCGGTCCGGGTAGCCAATCCGATCGACGACGGCGTTCAGCTTGAGCATCGCCGCTTTCTTGGTCTCGCCGGTCATCCAGGTAGCGGCATCGATGTCCTGCTGCATTGCCGCCTTGATGTCCTGCACCATCTTCATCGCCTCGGCCTTCGCCTGGGGCGAGAAGACCTCCTCGACGAACGCCTTGCCGAGCGCTTCGCCGAGGTATTGGTCGGTCTCGGTCACGCAGCGGCGCCACCGCGGCGGCGGCTGCTGCTGTCCGGTGAGCGTCCGGCTGAAGAAATCGAATTCCGCGTCCGCGAACGCCTTGGGCAGCAGGTCCGCCGACTCGTGGAGGACGTGCCAGCGGAGATACGCTTTCAGCGCCGGCGTCTCGGCCGGCGACGCGACCGCGCGATCCATCGCCTTGAGGTAATCGGGTACGGACACGTTGAGCACCTGGAACTTCGGCGCTTCGGCCGAGACCGCGTACTTGCGCCAGCTGAAGTTCGGCGTCAGCGCCTGCAGCTCGGTGAGCGGCATCGTGTGCAGCGTGTTCTTCGGATCGCGCCGCTGCACGCGATCGAGCGATGCGGTGGCGAGCGTGGTCTCGAGCGAGAGCACGGCCTTCGCGTCGGCGGCCGCCTGTTCCGGCGGCGCCCCAGCGAGCGTGAGCATCTTCTCCACGGTCGCCGCGAACTTGTTGCGCAGATCCACCGACCGCTCGTCGGTCTTCAGGTAGTAGTCGCGATCCGGCAGGCTCAAGCCGCCCTGGTCGATGTCGGCGATCGACTGCGACGCGTCGCCGAGCATGTCGGTCTGCGCGCCGAACCGAAACAGCGCGGGCACGCCGACCGCGTGCAGGTGCGCGATGAGCACCGGGAGGTCGTCGGGGTTCACCAGCTCGTCAATGGTCGCCAGATCCTGTGCGATCGGCATCAGGCCGGCCGACTCGATCTTCGACTCGTCCATACATGCCGCGTAGTAATCGGCCGCTTTCTTTCTATCGTCCGACTCTGAGCTTGCCGAAGGGGCGTCGTTCGCGGCCGACTCGAGAATGCGCCGGAGGATCGTGAAGTTGCGATCCTGCAATTCCGTAAAGCGTCCAAAGGATCGGCGGTCGGCCGGCACCGGGTTCTTTGCCACCCAGCCGCCGCAGGCGAATTGATAGAAGTCGACGCACGGATCGGCCTTGCGATCGAGCGCGTCAACCTCGACGCTGCGCACTTCGGCCGCGCGCGCCGACGCGGCAGGTGCCTGCGCGGCTACCGTGCGCGATCCGTGCGGCGACGAGGTCACGGCGAGCGCCGTGCAGGCGAGGGCGAAGATATGGCGAGGCATGGTTCCCCTTCGTGCAAACCCAAGGTACAATTCGTGGTTGGCCTGCCGCCCGCTTCGTCGAACGGCGGGGACCCGACGAACTGAAAGGATCCCGTTTCCGTGAGATACATCGCTCCAAAAGACGCCGCGGAGCTCGACGCGACCGAAACCCGCGAATGGCTCGACTCGCTCGATTATGTGCTGCAGAGCGGCGGACCGGCAAAGGTCGCCCGCCTGCTCCGCGAGTTGACGATTCACGCGCGACAGAACGGCGTCAAGCTTCCCTTCACCGCCAACACCCCCTACATCAACACCATCTCCGCCGACGAACAGGTCCTGATGCCTGGCAGCCCCGATCTGGAGCGCCGCATCAAGAGCCTCGTGCGCTGGAATGCCGCGGCGATGGTGGTCCGCGCCAACAAGGCGGAAGAAGGCATCGGCGGACACATCTCCACCTATGCGTCGGCGGCGACGCTCTACGAGGTGGGCTTCAATCATTTCTTCCGCGGCCACGAGAATGGCGACGGGGACGTCATCTTCTTCCAGGGTCATGCCGCGCCCGGCATCTACGCGCGCGCCTACCTCGAAGGGCGGATCGACGAGACCCACCTGGAGAACTTCCGCCGCGAAACGAAAGCGGGCGGCGGGCTGTCATCCTACCCGCATCCGTGGCTGATGCCCGACTTCTGGGAATACCCGACGGTTTCGATGGGCCTCGGCCCGATCATGGCGATCTACCAGGCGCGCTTCATCCGCTACCTGGAAGATCGCGGGCTCAAGCAGCCGTCGAACTCGAAAGTGTGGGCATTTCTCGGCGACGGCGAAACCGATGAACCGGAAGCGCTCGGCGCGATCACGCTGCCGGCGCGCGAGAAGCTCGACAACCTGATCTTCGTCATCAACTGCAACCTGCAACGGCTCGATGGCCCGGTGCGGGGCAACGGCCAGATCATCCAGGAGCTCGAGGCTGCCTTCCGCGGCGCCGGCTGGAACGTGATCAAGGTGCTCTGGGGCCGCGAATGGGATTCCTTGCTGGCCAAGGATCGCGACGGCCTGCTCGTCAAGCGGATGGGCGAAATCGTCGACGGCCAGTATCAGAAATACGCGGTGTCGGACGGCGCCTACGTGCGCGAGCATTTCTGGGGCGTCGATCCGCGCCTGCTCGACATGGTGAAGCACCTGTCGGACGACCAGCTGAAGAAGATGACGCTCGGCGGCCACGATCCGGTGAAGGTGTTCAACGCCTATAAGGCGGCCACCGAACACAAGGGCGCACCGACCGTGATCCTCGCGCGCACCATCAAAGGCTACGGGCTCGGCGAAGCGGGCGAAGGCAAGAACATCACGCATCAGCAGAAGAAGATGAACGAAGAGGAGCTGCGGGCGTTCCGCACCCGCTTCGGCATCCCGATCTCCGACGCCGAAGTCGGCAAGACGCCGTTCTATCGGCCTGCCGAAGACAGCATCGAGATCAAGTACATGCGCGACCGCCGCATGGCGCTCGCCGGCTACGTGCCGACGCGCAAGGTTCGCAGCGAACCGCTGAAGACGGTCTCGAACGAACTGTTCGAGGAGTTCTACAAAGGCACCGAGGGACGCAAGGCGTCGACGACGATGGTGTTCGTGCGGCTGTTGTCGAAGCTGCTCCGCGACAAGGAGCTCGGCCGCTTGATCGTGCCGATCGTCCCCGACGAGGCGCGCACCTTCGGCATGGAGGCGCTGTTCCGCGCCGTCGGTATCTACTCGCACGCCGGCCAGGTGTACGAGCCGGTCGACATGGACACGCTCCTCTATTACAAGGAAGCCTCCGACGGACAGATTCTCGAAGAGGGGATCACCGAGGCGGGATCGATGTCGTCGTTTGTCGCCGCCGGGACCGCCTACGCCACCCACGGCGTGAACACGATCCCGTTTTTCATCTACTACTCGATGTTCGGCTTCCAGCGGATTGGCGATCTGATCTGGGCGGCAGGCGACGCGCGGGCGCGCGGGTTCCTCCTCGGCGGCACCGCCGGCCGCACCACGCTCGCCGGCGAAGGCCTCCAGCACCAGGACGGCAACAGCCAGCTCTTCGCGCTCGCCTATCCCAACTGCGTCAGCTACGACCCGGCGTTCGCCTACGAGATCGCGGTCATCATCCAGGACGGCATCCGCCGGATGTACGTCGATCAGGAAAGCATCTTCTATTACCTGACGGTGATGAACGAGCAGTACGCGATGCCCGAGATCCCGAAGGGCGCGAACGAGGGCATCCTGAAAGGGATGTACAAGTTCCGCAGCGCCTCGAAGCCCGATGCGCCGTTGCGCGCGCAGCTGTTCGGCAGCGGTGCCATCCTGCCCGAGGTGATCAAGGCGCAGGAGATTCTCGAGTCGAAGTACAACGTCGCGGCGGACGTCTGGAGCGTGACCAGCTACACCGAGCTCTATCGCGAGGGGCACGCCGTCGAGCGGTGGAACATGCTGCATCCGGGCGAGCAGCCGCGGGTGCCGTACGTGACCAACTGTCTCAAAAGCGCACCGGGCGTCCTCATCGCCGCGTCTGATTACGTGAAGGCGATGCCCGACGCGATCGACCGCTGGCTGCCGCGGCCGATGACTGTCCTTGGGACCGACGGGTTCGGCCGCAGCGAGACGCGCGCCGCCCTGCGCGAGTTCTTCGAGGTCGACTATCGCTATGTGATCGTCGCTACGCTCGGCGCGCTCGCGCGCGACGGGAAGATCGACGCCGCCATCGTCGACCAGGCGATGAAAGCGCACGGGGTGAATCCAGAAAAGGCGAACCCCGCGGTTTCGTAGTCTGTCAATGGCTGACGGCTGACGGCTGCTGCTACGGTCGATTGACGAGGAGCGACATAGGTGCCTGATTTCACGCTGCCAGAGCTTGGTGAGAACGTGTCGGCCGGCGACGTCCTGCGCCTGCTGGTCAAGCCGGGCGACACGCTCGCGATGGATCAACCGGTCCTCGAGCTCGAGACCGACAAGGCGACGATCGAAGTGCCATCGTCGGTCGTGGGAACGGTCGGCGAGATCAAAGTCAAGCAGGGCGACAAGGTGAAGGTCGGGCAGGTGATCCTGACGGTGACCGACGAGGGCAAGGCAGGAAGGCAGGAAGGCGGGAAGGCAGAAGTTCAAGGCAGGAGGGCAGAAGGGCAGGAAGGCAAGGCAGAAGGGCAAGGTAAGAAGGCAGAAGGGCAAGGTAAGAAGGCAGAAGGGCAGGAAGGTAAGAGCGAAGGGCAAGGCGGGAAGGCAGGAAGGCAGGAAGGCAAGGCAGAAGGGCAGGGGGACGCCGTCGGCGCGAACACCGCGGCGAAGGTGCCGGATGATGAGCCGGGGCTCGAGCAGCATGTCGAAGGTACGCGGCGCGACGCGGACGGCGACAAGCCGGGTACGACGCGGGATGCGGCTGCCGATTCGGGGCCCTCGACCGCGGCATCGGCGCAACCGGCGCGGCCCGGTCCGTCGCGGCAATCCGGCAATGTCGTCGACATCAGCCGCGGCGCGCGGCAGCCGGCGGAAGCGCCGTCCGCCGACGAGCCGCCCGCGCCTGCCGCGCCGTCGGTGCGCCGCATGGCGCGCGAACTCGGCGTCGACATCAATCAGGTGGCCGGCACCGGACCGAGCGGCCGGATCTCGGTCGAGGACGTGAAGGGCTACGCCAAGCGGCTCGTCGCGTCGGGCGGCCGCGGCGGCGCCGCGGCGGCCGAGCCGCTGCCGGATTTCTCGCGCTGGGGCGATGTCGAGCGCCAGGCGATGCGCGCCGTCCGTCGGAAGACGGCCGAGCATTTGAGCGTCGCGTGGCAGACGATCCCGCACGTCACGCAATTCGACCTCGCCGACATCACCGCGCTCGAGGAGCTGCGCAAGAAGTACGGGAAGCAGACCGAGGCGGCTGGCGGTAACCTGACCGTCACCGCGATCGCGGTCAAGGTCGTCGCGTCGGCGCTCCGCGTTTTTCCGCAGTTCAACGCCTCGATCGACTTCGGCGCCGACGAGATCGTGCTCAAGAAGTACGTGAACATCGGCGTCGCCGTCGACACCGATCGCGGCCTGCTCGTGCCGGTGATCCGCAACGCCGATCAGAAGAACATCGTGCAGCTCGCCGTCGAACTGGCGCAGCTGTCGGAGAAAGCGCGCACCCGGAAGATCGCGCTCGACGAGATGCAGGGCGGCTGCTTCAGCATCTCGAATCTGGGCGGCATCGGCGGCACCTACTTCACGCCGATCGTCAACGCGCCGGAAGTCGCGATCCTCGGCATCTCGCGCAGCTCGATGCAGCCGGTCTACCAGAAGGACACCGGCGGATTCGTGCCGCGGATGATGCTGCCGCTGTCGCTCTCCTACGATCACCGCGTGATCGACGGCGCCGACGGCATCCGCTTCCTGCGCTGGGTCGCAGAGGCGCTCGAGCAGCCGTTCCTCCTGTCGCTACAGGGCTGACCGCACCGCTGTTCCACTGTGCAAAAACCTGCCGTGGCCACGACGACACGAAAACACGAAGGCGCACGAAGCAGGATTTTCTCGTGATGATGCCTTCTTCGTGGCTCCGTGCTTTCGTGGCGGCTCCGTGATCTCATGACCTCGACTCAATTGGTTGTTGTTGGCGGCGGACCTGGCGGGTACGCCGCCGCCTTTCTCGCCGCTGATCTCGGTCTGCCCACCACGCTCGTCGATCCGGAAGCGAATCCGGGCGGCGTGTGCGTGTATCGCGGCTGCATTCCGTCGAAGGCGCTGCTCCACGTCGCCAACCTCGTCTCCGAGTCGCGCCACGCAAAGGCGTGGGGCGTGGAATTCGCCGAGCCGAAGATCGATCTCGACAAGCTCCGCGCCTTCAAGGACAACGTCGTCAAGCGGCTGACCACCGGCACCGGTCAGCTGGTGAAGCACCGCAAGGTGAAATACCTCCGGGGCTACGCCGAGATTCTCGACCCGCACAACCTGCGCGTGACGCTGACGAGCGGCGGCGAGGAGCAGGTGCAGTTCGAGCACGCGATCCTCGCCACCGGTTCGGTGCCCGCGATCCCGCCAATGCTGAAGGTGGACGACCCGCGGGTGATGGATTCGACGGCCGCACTCGATCTCCCCGAGATCCCGAAGTCGCTGCTGGTCGTCGGCGGCGGCTACATCGGTCTCGAACTCGGCACCGTCTACGCCACGCTCGGAAGCGCCGTGACCGTCGTCGAGATGACGCCTGGCCTGCTGCCCGGCGCCGATCGCGATCTCGTCGACATCCTCGCCAAGCGCGTCGCGCAGACGATGAAGAGCGTGCTCGTCGAGACCAAAGTGGTGGCCGTGAAGCCGGAAGCCGACGGCGTCCGCGTCACCTTCGAAGGCAACGCCGATCAGAAGGAACAGGTCTTCGACCGCGTCCTCGTTTCGGTGGGCCGGCGCCCGAACTCGAAGATTCCCGGGCTCGACAAGACGCAGGTGCAGATCGATCAGCGCGGCTTCATCATGGTGGACGAGCAGCGGCGCACGCACGAGCCGTCGATCTTCGCCATCGGCGACGTCGTCGGCGAGCCGATGCTGGCGCACAAGGCGTCGCATGAAGGGCGAGTCGCGGTCGAAGTGATGGCCGGGGAGAACGTCGCCTTCTCACCGCGAGCGATTCCGGCCGTCGTCTTCACCGATCCCGAGCTCGCGTGGGCGGGGCTCACCGAGGCGCAGGCATCGAAGGACGGCCGCCACGTCACCGTCGCGAAGTTCCCGTGGGGTGCCTCCGGCCGGGCGATCACGCTCGATCGCACTGACGGCCTGACCAAGCTGATTCTCGATCCGGCCACCGAACGGCTGCTCGGCGTCGGCCTCGTCGGTCCCGGTGCCGGCGAGTTGATCGCCGAAGGCGTGCTCGCGATCGAGATGGGCGCGAACGCGACCGACCTCAAGCTGTCGATCCACCCGCATCCGACGCTCACGGAGACGATGATGGAGTCGGCGGAAGTCTTCTTCGGCCAGGCGACGCACGTCTATCGCCCGAAGCGCGGATAGGTCGGGCGGGTCGGGCAGGTCTGGCGGGTCAGGCAGGTCGGACGGCCACGCCATCTCGACGTATGGGTTCAAGTGATCGGGTGAATTTGAGTGGGATGATGTGGCCGTCCGACCCGCCTGACCCGCCCGGCCCGCCAGGCCTGACAGTCATGACCTTCAACATCCGTTACGACGACGGATCGGACGGTCCGCTTGCGTGGCGGCCGCGGCGCGACGGCGTGATCGCGACGATTCGTGCGCACCGTCCCGATCTGCTGGCGATTCAGGAGCCGACCGACGCGCAGGCGCGCGACATCGCCGCAGCGATGCCCGGCTGGACGGCGTTCGGTCCATCCGGTGAGGAGTGGGACGATCTCGATCCGCCGCGCGGCTTCTTTCGCGCCGACCGCTTCGCCGTTCGTGACAGCGGCGTGTTCTGGCTCTCCGAGACGCCCGACGTGCCGCGCAGCGTGTCGTTTGCCAACGACTACGGCGCGCGCGCGTGCGCCTGGGTGGCGCTGCGCGATCGCGTCGACGGCGGCGATCTCGTTTTCGGCTCGACGCATTTCGACGTCAACCAGGAAGGCTCGCTGCCATCGGCGATCGTGCTGCGCACCGAGCTCGACACGATCGCCGGAGCGGGTGCGGTGATCGTCGCCGGCGATTTCAATTCGCCGGCCGGTAGCGACGCGCATCGGTTCCTGACCGGCGAGGGCGGCTATCGCGACGCCTGGACCGCGGCCGGCCTCCCGGACCAGGGCGTCGTCACGTTCAACCACTTTGTGGTGCCGCACGTCGCGCCGGCGGTGGACGACGTCTTCGGCAACTTTCGCATCGACTGGATCCTGGTGCGCGGCCCGCTCGAATGCGTGTCGGCCGCCGTCGACGACGCGATTGCCGGCCCGCTGCCACCGAGCGATCACTACCCGGTAATCGCGCGACTCGAGTCCAGCGTGCGCGCTCGGTAGCGCAGCCCTTATAGCGGGTTTCAAAATCACCGTAGCGCAGCCCTTCAGGGCTGCCCGCGCGGCCGGTTGGCAAGCCTGAAGGCTCTGCGCTCCGAGAACGCACGCGTTTAGATGCCATAGTCAACCTGGCGCACGGGCCTCTCGTCTAAGACGGAGACATGACCGATTTCCTCGGCGAGCTGCGTTACGCGGCTCGGCAATTCTGGCAGTCGCGCGTCTTTACGACCGCGGCGATCCTGACCCTGGCGCTCGGAATCGGCGGAACGACTGCGATCTTCACGCTGATTCATGCGGTGATGCTGCGGTCATTGCCGGTGTCGGATCCGTCGCGGCTCTACCGCGTCGGCGACGGCGACAACTGTTGCGTCCAGGGAGGACCGCAGGATCAGTGGGGCATGTTTTCGTTCCCACTGTACGAGCGGCTCAAAGAGGCGACGCCCGAGTTCGAGGAACTCGCCGCGTTCCAGGCCGGAGGGCCGCGCTTCAGTGTCCGTCGCGAGGCCGGCGAGCTCGCGGCACGGCCGACGCGCGGAGAGTACGTCACCGGCAACTACTTCACCACGCTCGGCGTCGGCGCGTTCGGCGGCCGCGTGTTCACCGCCGCCGACGACACGCCCGCAGCGTCACCGGTGATCGTGCTGAGTCACCACCTCTGGGAGGGCACCTACGGCGCCGATCCGTCCGTCGTCGGATCGACATTCATGGTCGAAGGGCGCCCGTTCACGGTCGTCGGGATCACGCCGCCGGGATTTTTCGGTGAAACGCTGCGCGGCGATCCACCCGACATGTGGGTGCCGCTGCAGCAGGAGCCGCTCATCAGCGCGAACAACGGTTTGCTGCGGCAGCCGGTGTCGGCCTGGCTGCGAGTCATCGGCCGCCTCCGCCCGGGCGCGACGACCGACGGCATGGGCCCGCGCCTCACGCAGCTCCTGCGCCAGTGGCTCCAGCACGACTCGGGGTACCCGGCGAACTGGATGCCGCAGGTGATGGAGTCGCTGCCGAAGCAGGTGATCGACGTCGTGCCGGCCGGCGCCGGCGTCGGCGTGATGAAGTCGCAGTACAAACGCAGCCTGCAGATTCTGCTCGCGGTGTGCGCGCTGGTGCTGCTGATTGCGTGCGCGAACGTCGCCAACCTGCTGCTGGCGCGTGCCGTCGCGCGTCGCGGCCAGACCGCCGTGCGGCTGGCGATCGGCGCGGCCCGCCGTCAGATCATCACGCAGGCACTGATCGAAAGCGTGTTGCTGGCGGTGGCCGGCGGCATCGCAGGCCTGGTCGTGGCCTCGGCCGCGGCGAAGCTGCTCTTGTCGCTCGCGTTCAGCAGCACGCGGTTCCTGCCGATCGACACCACGCCATCGCTGCCGGTGCTCGGCTTCGCCTTCGCGCTCGCCCTGCTCACCGGCATCATCTTCGGCGCGGCGCCGGCGTGGTTCGCGACGCGGACCGATCCAGTCGACGCGCTGCGCGGCGCCGGGCGCAGCACCGGCGATCACTCGTCGTTCGCGCGCAAGGCGCTGCTGGTGATGCAGGCGACCCTGTCGGTGGTCCTCGTCGCCGGCGCGACGATGCTGGGGCGCAGTCTGAATAATCTGCAGGGACAGGACTTCGGATTCGCCGTCAAGGGTCGGGTCGTGGCGTCGATCAGCCGTCTGCCGGCGACTTACAGCCAATCGCAGCTGGCGGCCGTGTATCGCCGGCTCGAAGCGCGGCTCGATCAGATTCCAGGCGTCCGGAAATCGGGCCTCGCGCTCTACAACCCGCTCACCGACAACTGGGGCGAGTTGGTACTCGTCGCCGGGCATCCGATGCCGAAGCCGGGCGAGCAGGCGGGCGCGTCGTGGGACCGGGTCAGCGCCAACTACCTGCAGGACCTCGGCGTGACGATCGTGCGCGGCCGCCACTTCAACGCCGCAGACAACGAGACGACGGCGCCGGTGGCGGTCGTCAACGAAGCGTTCGTCAAGCGCTTCTTCAAGAGCGACGAAGATCCGCTCGAGCAGCACTTCGGCCTCGATCTGCCCGAGAACGTCGGCACCTTCCGCATCGTCGGCGTCGTCCGCGACGCGAAGTTCGCCGGCTTCGCGCTCGACCGGCCGGCGCGGCCGATGTTCTACGTGCCCCTGGCGCAGAACGTGAACTACTCGAACCCGATGATGCAGCGGCTGGAGCTGTCGTCGCATGGCGTCGGCGGCATCCTGCTGGTGAGCGACGTGCCGCTCGGCGTCCTCGAACCGGCGCTGACCAGCGCGCTCAGCGAGGTCGATCCGAACCTGACGCTCACCAGGGTGCGAACGATGCAACAGCAGGTCGACGTGACGTTCGATCAGCAGCGCGCGGTCGCGAGCCTCGCCGGGCTGTTCGGCATCGTCGCGCTCGCGCTGGCGGCGGTCGGCCTCTACGGCGTCACCGCGTACTCGGTCGCGCAGCGGACCAACGAGATCGGCATTCGCATGGCGCTCGGCGCCGATCGCGGCAAGGTGGTCGACCTGGTGCTGCGCAGCGCCTTCAGACGCGTGGCGATCGGCCTGCTGTTCGGCCTGCCGCTCGCCGTCGGCGCCGGGAAGCTGATCGCGGCACAGTTGTACGGCGTGTCCTTCTGGGATCCGCTCGCCCTCGGCATCGCCGCCGGCTCGCTCGGCGCCTGTGCGCTGGTCGCCGCGCTGATCCCGGCCGCGCGCGCCGCAGCCATTTCGCCCATGAACGCCTTACGAACTGAATAGAGCGATTGCTGATTGCCTTCAGCAGTCAGTAATGAACGGCGGCGCGCCTCAGCGGCTGATTTCAGCGACGACTCGGCGCGCCGACTCGAGGGCGCCTTGCATCCAGCCGGTCCACGGCGAGGTGTGCTCGCCGGCGAAATGGATCCGGCCTTCGACGGCGGCGAGCGTGTCGATGAAGCCGATCTGGCCGGGGGTGTGCAGTGCAAAGGCGCCGCGCTGCCACGGGTCCAGTCCCCAGCAGTGTGACAGCCCGCCTTCGAACTGCGTCAACAGCGCCGGGAAGATCCGCGTCGTCTGATCCCGCGCAGCCGCGACGCGCTCGGTCTCGCTCATCTGCTCGAGCGTGGCCGTATATGCGCCGATCGGATACGCCGCGAGGGCGCCGCGCGCTTCCGGATCGACGCCGGGATCCGGAGTCAGTCGCTCGATCGGCAGATCGGACTCGACGAAGCCGCTCCAGCCGTCCTTCAGCCAGAAGCGCGTTCGCGACTGCAGGAATACTTTCACGGTTCGCGAATAATGCTGTTCGCGAATCGCGCGCTGCTTCGCCGGCGAGAGCCGCGCCTCGTCGAGGATGCGGCCGATCGCCGGACACGGCAACGTGCACACCGCGCGATCGGCGTGCAGCACGTCGGTGCCGCCGCCGCCGCGGACAACGATTTCGACGCCGCCGTCGTTCTGATGGACGGCGGCCACCGCGACACCGTATCGGACATCTACTCGAGTCGCGAATGCGCGCGGCAGCTGATCGTTGCCGCCGTCGATCCGGTAGTTTGGGCCGCCGCCGCGTCCGTTCACCGAGTGCAGCAGGAAGGACGCGGCCGACCCGAAGTCGGTCCCGAAACCGATCGTCACCAGTTCAGCCGCGCCCGGTGATGCGCCGCGCGAACGCAGCCACGCGCCGGGCGTATAGCGATCAAGCTCGCCGAGCGCTTGCACCGTGTGCTGCGGAAACATCTCGCGGACGCGCGTAATCTCGGGCTCGAGGTACTTCCGAGATAAACCGGCCAGGCCAAGCCGGCGTTCGTCACTCGTCAACTCGAAAGGCCATTCGAACGTAACCGGGTTGAGCACGCGCTGACCCTGAACGTAGTAGAAAGCGCGCGCGCCCTCGATGCGGTTCGGCAGCAGCGTGAGGCCGAGCGTGCGCGCGTAGTGCTGCGTGATCTCGTGCGCGCCGGGAATCTGCTCTGCGCCGGCCTCCACGTGTACGCCGGGCGCGAATGGCTCACGCAGCGTGCGCACGCGGCCGCCAGGACGCATTTGCGCTTCGAGTACCGTCGCCGTGTGTCCGAGCGCCTGTAGTTCGTAGGCCGTGCACAGTCCCGCGAGCCCGCCGCCAATCACGATCACGCGCTGCGCCGACCCGCTGCGGGTGAACCGTTCGAGTTGCGACAGCGGCGCCGCCGCTGCGGCGACCGTCGTCAAAAATTCGCGCCGGCTGACCATGGTGGACATACGATATTGCTGATGGTTGAAGGATGATTGCTGATTTTCCGTGACCATCATTCGCAGCCTTTCCGCCACGGCGCTGGCCATCGTCGTCGCTGCGGGTGTGTCCGGCTGCCGCCGCGAGCCGGTCGCGGCTGCCAGGAGCGAGCCGCAGATGATCTGGCGTGCGCTTGGCTCGTGGTCGGGCCACGGCGATCGCCAAACCGAGTCCTTCACCAGCGACTCCGGCGCGCTGCGCGTGAAGTGGGAGACCACCGCCACGGGCACGAGTGCGGCGGCCGGGGCCTTTCGGCTCACCGCGCACAGCGCGATCAGCGGCCGCGTCCTCCAGCAGGTGACCGAGGCCCAGGGAACGGCGTCCGGCGTGGACTATGTGAGCCAGGACCCCCACGTCTTTTATATGTCGGTGGAGTCCACAGCCGTCGAGTGGAAGTTTTCCGTTGAGGAGGGCATCGCGGCCGAGGTGGTTGGCGGGTCGCGGTAGCGTCCGGCTGCCGACCGCGAACGCTGCAGCCGAGCCACCGATTGCGTGTTATCCTACGCGGAAATTTCCTCGTCGGTCAGCCCCGAACCTTTGCTCCTGAGATGGGACACGCCATGACCGAGAACACACCGTCTGACGCTTCGCGACGTACGTTCATCAAAGGTGTGATCGCCGCCGGTGCGGTCGCGTCCTCGTCCGCCTACCTGTTCCGCACGACGACTGTGCACGGCCAGCCCGCCGGTGCCGGCGCCGTCGAGCGGTTGATCACGTTGAACGTGAACGGCCAGGACCGCCGCGTCGACGTGATGCCGCAGGAAACGCTGGCGATGACGCTCCGCTACAAGCTGGGCCTCACCGGCACCAAGATCGGCTGCGATCGCG
>Ga0075425_100000408_pt1 | contig 39846 bp, 30 predicted proteins | sample SoiMethybrSBSTD4_FD_75300 | JGI IMG/M metagenome (GOLD analysis project Ga0075425, IMG submission 75300) | Bulk soil microbial communities from a Populus tree surrounding site in Tennessee, USA - Soil MetaG P. TD hybrid SBSTD4 | ecosystem: Environmental > Terrestrial > Soil > Tree plantation... | reverse complement strand
AGGTTCGAGTCCTGCTGGGCCCGCTTCGGTTTTCAAGTCCACTCGAAAATCCACGCGCCGTTCTTGGCGAACACCTGATTGCCTCTGGATCCGCAGGCAGACGGCGAAATTGACCCGGAGCAACGCCGCGATCGACCAGATGTCCCGAACGTTCAATGTGCGGTCCCGTCCGGTCGTCACCATAGCGCCCGCGAGTATCATCAGAGCCGCCTGAGATGATCCGGGGCCAGACGCTCGCCGTCGTCCTGCCGGCCTTCAATTCTGCTCGCACCCTGGCGGACACGGTCCGCGAACTGCCAGACATCGTCGACCTCCGCATCCTGGTGGACGACGCCAGTTCGGACGACACAGTGGCGGTCGCGCGGTCGCTCGGCTTGTCGACATTCACACACGACGCGAACTACGGCTACGGCCGCAATCAGATGACGTGCTACCGCGAGGCGCTGAACACCGGTGCCGACATCGTCGTCATGGTTCACCCCGACTACCAGTACACCCCGCGGCTCCTCCCGGCCATGGCCAGCCTCATTGCCTACGACGTCTATGACGTCGTTCTCGGATCTCGGATTCTGGGTGGGAGGGCACGGGCGGGCGGCATGCCTCTCTACAAGTACGTGGCCAACCGGATCCTGACGGCGTGGCAGAACCTCATGCTCGGCGCAAAGCTGTCCGAATATCACACGGGTTACCGCGCCTTCAGCCGGCGCGTGCTCGAGACGGTGCCGCTCCTCGAGAACGCCGATGGCTTCGTATTCGACAATCAGCTGTTGACGCAGTGTCTGCACTTCGGCTTTCGCGTCGGTGAAGTGTCGTGTCCCACGAAATACTTCGCGGAAGCGTCATCCATCGATGTTGGCCGGAGCGTTCTGTACGGACTCGGCGTGGTGAAGACGACCATTCAGTGCGTGCTGCAACGAGCCGGCGTCTTCCGGTTCCGGATCTTCGATCCCAATGGGCGCCGGCTCATACCATCGACCGGCTACCCCGACCGGCGAGTCGCGGCCGGACCGATGTCGCCGCCGCAGCGATAGTTCATCGAGGCCGGTCATGGTGCCGCGCGACTGACGCTGGACGCTGCCGGCGCTGTTGCTGCTGACGACGGTCACGGCCGGAAGCGATCCGCGAGCTCGACGAAGACATCCGCAGGGGAGCCGTGAAAGGCGAGCGGCTGTACGACCAGCAGCCAGGCGAGCAGCACGCCTCTGGCCGCAGATGGCCGGCTGGCCTTCCGCCAGGCGCCGACTGCCACCATCGGCACGAGCAGTGGAGTGCCGTGCCACCACCACGGCTCCAGGTCGATCACGGCCAGTATCGCGCAGACGACGACCATGCCGGCAACCGCGTAATCCGACCAGCGCGCTGCGAACACCGCGGCGATCGCGCTCACGATGACCACGACCATCAGACGGCCGCCTCCGATTTCCGCCAGGTTGTGCAACTGCGACCGAAAGGAGAGCGTGGCCGGATACATCAGCGTGAAACTGGCAATGACGAGGATGCCCGCACCTCCGACGCATCCGAGCGTCGTCCATGGCCACGCGTGCGGTGGCTTACCGCGCACGGCGTCGATGGCCGCAGCCAACCCGAGCGGGGCGATTGCCGCCGCGCGGAAGTGCAGCAACGCGGCGGCCGCGAACCATCGCATCGCCGTCGTCGGTTCGTCTCGCGCCAGCGCCCGCACCATCATCGCTGCGCACGCGATCCAGGCGGAGTCGTAGAAACCCTGGAGCCCGAGCCGCAGCAGCAGCAGCCAACTGACCAGGCCGACGACAATCCGCGCGTCAGGCTCCACCGCTTCGAGCGCCAGCCAGACGGCGAGGATCGCCAGGTGCGCGAGCACCAGCGTGTAGAGGATGCCGAGGACGCCGAAATCGCGGCGCGACATCGGGACGACCTGACCGATCGTCGCGAGCGGCGCGAACAGGACGAACATGCCGGGCGGATACGCCATTGGCATTTGATCCCAGAGCGCGACCGCCTGTCGGTACGCGATCCCGCGTCGGGCGACGCCAAAGGGCTCGCGGTACACGGCGATCGGGCGGTGGAAGAACACCCAGGCCGCGTGGCTGTTGTGCAGATGATCGGTGTACCAGTGCGAGAGATCGCCGAATGGCGAGTCGCCGGCGAGAGGGACAAGTGACGCGAGCGCCAGCGAAAGCGAGATGACCGACGCCCGGATGCGCGGCACGCGCTGCGGCTTCAGCGGATCGGAGCGCTCACGCCGCCGTCGGTTCCAACCACGCCGCCGTCGCTTCCGATCCCCGACTGTGTCGGAAGGGCCATCACCGAAACGGTGTTGACGATGGCGAGCGCGCGACCCTGGCGGTCCACGATCTCCATGTTCGAGGACCAGTTTCCGCCGCCGCCGATCGCGCCCCCATCCGTGCCGGGCGGCGGGCCAGAAACCGGGTCGGTGCTGACGACGGCGCGCAGCTCGCAGCGATCGTCTCCGACAGGGCAGCTGTCGGAGGTGAACGGAACTGTACAGCTCTCGCCCGCACGAATGTCGCAGGCCACCGCGGGCATCAGCGGCGTGCCCTGGTCGTTGACGAAGTGCACGTTGAAACGGACCGCAGGGCTCGTCGGATCCATCGACAGGTTCATGACGTGCACCCGCACGCGTTCGCCCGGAATGATGCCGACAACCGGCAGATAGGCCATCGAGCTCGCCGACGCCGCAGCGGCGGGATCGAATCCCTGCGCGCTGCCGCGCAGCGCCAGTCCGATCATCAAGCCGAGCACTGCAATCGTCACCGCGAACGTCGCGAATACGCTCATGCCCTTCATCGTCTGCTCCTCGCCAAAACCCCGCCGCCCTGAAAATCCACGGTATATTTAGCGCGATTTCACGGCGGCGAGCAAGCGATTTCCCTCCACTTTCGAACATCTTAGAGAATCGATGAACGTCCGCCGCGAGTACATTTTCGTAATCATCATCCTGGCCGTCGGTTGGGCCTTCTGGCTCCAACGGGCGGGCGTTAACGATCCCGACGATGCGTTGTCGAACGAGCTGCTGTTTGCTCAGGCTCCGGTCGCGGCCATCGTCTTCCACAATCCGTGGCCCGACCAGTCGCCGTTGTATTTTCTCGTCCTCCACGGCTCGCGGCGGATCGCCGTATCGCCTTTCGCAATCGAACTGCTGAACGCGTGCCTTCTGACGCTGACCCTGCTCGCAACGTACGCGCTCGCGCTGGCATTCTGCGGGTCGAGGCGCATCGCACGCGGCGCGATGTTTCTGGGATCGATCTCGCCGGCGGGCCTGTGGCTGGTGCGGAACGGCCGGATGTACTCCATCCAGGTCCTGTTCGCTCTGCTGGCGTTGCTGGGCGTGCTCGCGTACCTGGAAAGGCGCCGCACTCGCGATCTTGTCCTTTTTGCATCCGCGTGTCTGCTCGGCATCTACACGCATTTCTCCGGCTTCCTCATCGGCGGCGTCCTCCTCATGCCGCTCTTCATCGATGCATGGTCGAGAGCACGGTCGATTGAAGAGCGACCGGGACGCCCGCCGATGCTCGCGCCGGCGCTCGCGATGCTCGCGATCGTCGTTCTTGCCCTGCCCCAGGAACTCCGGTTAGCCGCGCTGCTGCGCAACCCTCCGCTTCGAGGCGGACTGTCCATCGCAGGACCGTCGGCGGCGCTGCTCAATCAGGTGAGCTGGTTCTGGTTCGTCAATGCGGACTGGGGCGGTCTGCGGCCCGCAGTGCCGGTCGTATCGATGGTGTATCTGGGCTCGATCGGGGTGCTGGCCATCGCCGGACTCTCGTTTGCGAATTGGCGCCGCCGTGGGATCGCCATCCTGTGGATCGCGATTCCCGTAATCGTGCTCGGTCTGGCAGCCGGCCGCGTGGACATTCGCGCGCGGTATTTCCTGTTTGTCCTGCCCCTCCTATGGATTGCGATTTCGAGCGCCGTCCTTGCTCCGCGCGCGTGGCCACGGGTCGTCGCCGAAGATTCGGCAATCGCGCAAGGCGTGCGCTACGCGTTCGCCGCCGTGGTCGTCGCCGGCTCCTTCTGGCTTCTCTCTCACAAGGTGCCCGAACGATACCCACAATGGACCAAGTTGATGCTGGGAGTGCAGCAAATCTACCGCCCGTCAATGGAGGTGTACATGCCGCCCGGACCGCCGACGGGCACGCCGCGATTCCTCGCGCGTTACCTCGGACTTCCGGATGGTCTCGCGAATGTTCGACCGCTCGACATGGAAACGCATGCGGCGTTCCTGGACGAGGTTCAGCGTGGGAAGGAGTTCGTGTTTCTGGTTCATTGGACGTACGAGAATGCAGAGCTCCAATGGCGAATCAGACATCTGTCCGAGCAGGGGTATCAGCGAACCGAGCTGCCGGTCTGGGGCGCAAGGGCGGATGTCTTCACGCGCCGCGATCTCGATTCGGTTTCGCGTCGCGACCGGCTCGACGAACCGCCGTCGCCGTCGAACATCGTGGCCTGGGCGCGTCGGGAGCTTCAACGGCGTCAGAATCGCCCGACGCCGTCAATTCAGTTGCGCGACGCTTTGGTCGCTCGCGTCTATCGCGACGGAACGGTACGAAGAGCGCGCCTCTTCACGAGCCAGCACGGCGAGGATCCGTCGTGGAAAATCGGCGAGAGCGGATGGGATGAAGTGGGGGAGTCGCTCCAGTCCAGCGGCGGTGTCGAGCGCCCTGTCCTGACCGGCCGTCCAACCGAAGGAACGGTCCTCGTCATCGGGTTTCCCGCCGTCGCCTTGAACGCGGCGATGACGCTGTTTCATGGCATCACGGATCGCGGGCCGCGCTGGACGCAGGTTGCCGGCGTTCGTGTCGCGCTGTATGTCAACGGTCAGGAGATCGCTCGGACGCCGGGTCCCGATGTCGCCGGCTGGCGCGAGCTGCGGGTGGACACGAGCGGTCTTCGAGGGACCGTCGCGGATGTCGTGCTCTTGATCACGGCGTCGAATGACGTGGAGCGAGCGTTCGCATTTCAGCTCGAGACCGATTCCAACGCAGCGCCGGCTCTCCCGGCCGTGGCATCGGGCGGGCGAGTCGTACTTACCGGCGGGCGCACGCTCAAGGATGCCATCGACCAACTGATCGTCTATCGCCGCTCTGGCGCGAATCGATTCGACGCCTGGCGGGACGGAACGTCGCGTTCGCCGATCGAGATGCACGAAAACCCGGGCGCACGCGGCGAAGGTAGCGTGACGACGCAGTGGAGGCTGGGACCGCTGCCGTGGGACGCCGTGGGCACGACTCGACAACGGAGCGGCGGCGAGGCGAGAGACGGCATCTGGGCTCACCCGCGGAACGGAACGACGCTCGTTATCGAAACTCCTGCCGCCGAAGTCGGCGGAATGCTGCGCGGGTACTTCGGACTTACTGACTATGCCGTTTCACGAGTCTCGGCGGCCGGAGTGACGGCGCCCGTGCACATCAGCATCGCGCTCGATGGCCGGCTGGTCTTCGAGCGCGACGCGGGCCGTCGTACCGGCTGGCAGCCTTTCGAGGTGCCCGTCGAGGTCCAACGCCGGGAGCGCGCGATTCGAATCGAGATTGAATCCGATGTCGATTCGTGGGCCCACTTCGTGTTCGACGTGTGGAGCGAGTAGCCCGGGTCACGGATTTCGCAGGTACACCGAGACGAGCGGCACGCCGTCGAGCGTCAGGACCTGGGCTGGCTGGACGTGGCCGTACGTCTCCCAGATCCGAAAGTCGACGTCGTCGAAGTGCTTCTCGTGTATGACCAGCGCGGCGTCCGAGACGAATCGTGTGCCCGGTTCCCCGATACTTGACGCGTCGACGATATCGTCTCGAAGCGCCCGCGAGCGCATGTACAGGTTGTACGAGTCCTCGTTGGTGTCGTGAAGATACAGCGTGGCGCGCGGCGGAAGCCGCTGGTTGAGCCACGGCAGCAGGCCCTTCACCGAATATCCCCAGAATTGTCGATTCATGCCGAGATCGGCGCCGCCGGGCGCGCCGCCGGCGAGTGCGTTGTAGTGTGACAGGCCGTAGGGATGCGAACGGAGCGTCTCGGCCGCGGCCGGGACAAAGGCGACGAGCACGAGCGCAGCCGACATCGCCAGACGCCTGCCGCTCCCGACGATGCGCAGTTCCGATTCGAGCGATGCACCCAGCCGATCGATCGCATATCCCGCCGCCAGCGTCAGAAAAGGCATCGTCGCCAGCCAGTGCTTCGTTTCGCCGTAGATCGGCAGTCTGCCACCCATGAACACGGCGATGGGCAGTGCGCCCGAGAGCAGCAGCAGCGCACGCGTCGAACGATCGTCGTCCTTCACCGACGATCGCATGAGAAGGAGAATGCCGGCGGCGGCCGTCACGAGCAGGATCACCGGAGCCGTCACGACCAGCATTCCGAGAGGCTCGTGCCACGGGAAGGGCGGTTGATTGTAGTTCCGGCCGAAGTACTCGAAGTTGTACTGTTCGTGATTCCAGTGGAACGCCAGATAGTTTCGCACCCGTGAGAGCGTGTCGTGCCAAAGCCACGGCCACATGCCCAGCAGTACGATCGGCGCCGCCAGCATCGACAACAGCGGCCGAACGTCAGGATTGCTGCGATCCTGACGATGCCGCATCCAGGCCAGCCACCCCCAGTGCGCGCCCAGCGCGAGCGGTAGAACAGCCGACTGGAGTTTAGTCGCCAGCGTCAGGCCGAACAGCAGCCCTGTCACGATTGCGCCGCGCCACGACTCCGCGCCGAGCGCGCGCCAGTACGCATACATCGTCGCAAACCACAGCGCGGCGACCGGCAGATCGAATGACGCCGTCTGGGCATGGAAGAACGCCCGCGGCTGGGCGAACATGAGCAGCGCGGCGACGATCGCTCCCCGTCGCGATCCGAGCGCGTCGACGTAGAAGAGATAGGCGAGAGCGCACAACCAGCCGAATGTCACTGCGGTGGGAAGGCGGAACGCGGTGAGTTCCGACAGGAGACCGATGGTCGAATGCTGACCCGCAGCGAGGCGAGCGACCACCGGATGCCACCGGTTGTCGATAGCGCACGTGCATCGGTGAAGGGCGCGCCACGATGCGCCATACAACAGCTTGAAGAGCGGCGGGTGCTCGGCGTTGTAGCTCCAGTACCGATCGATCGACTCGCGCGAGAGCGGGTTCTTCAGTCTACCGGTCAACAGATCGTCGAAGTACGCGACGTACCGCTCGCCGGCATTCATGTAGTACGCCTCGTCGCGAGCGATCCCCTGTCGCGTCGAGAACAGAATGGTCACCACGCTGACCGCGCCGCAGATCGCGGCGGCAACCACGCGATCGATCGGCGATCGCGTCATGGAACCCGGCTCCGCGCTTCGGCCGCGACGCAAAGATCGATGTGAACGGGTCCGTGACTGTCGCCGACCCGCGCGAGCAGCTCGACGCGATGCAGGCCGGGCACGGTCGATGCCGGCGGCAGAGGGACCCAGCCGCTGTCGTTGCCGGCGTATCCTCGAGTGACCTCGCGGCCGTCGACCATGACGCTCAGCAGCGCGGTGGCGCGATTGTCGTACCGCGTTCGGTAGTCCGCGAGGCCGGCAAACACCTGGAGCTCGGTGCCGAGCTGGACATCGTCGAACCGCAGCCGCCGTTCGTCGTCGAGGCGACCGAGCTCGACGACGATGCCGTGGCGAGGCGCGAAATCGATCTCCTGGATGCGCGAACGATCCGTCAATTCCCAGGTGACGGTGGCACCCGGCTGGAGGAACTTCCGGACGAGAAGCGCGCCGAAGCGGCGCTGCACCGCGGGTGTGCGGCCCGAAACCCCGGCGTACGAAGCGCCGCGCGTCGAGATTTCCCAGATCTCGCCGTAGCGGGCGTCGTCCATTCTTGCGACCTGTTTCACCGCGATCCGGTCGCCGAGCCACAGCCGGCCGACCGGATCGATCCACTGCGGCGCGAACACGATCAGCGCGCCATCGCTCGCGGCTCGATGCACGAAATCGCTGGCAGCGCGCCAGTCGGCCTCGGTCGCCGCGGACCGGCGCGCGGAGATCAGGACGCCCGTCTCCCACGTCGCCAGCAGCACGAGAACCGCCGCCCCGGCGCGCGCCCGATAGTCACGGAGTGATCTCATTCCGCGGAGGACTTCATGCGCGTCTTCACTCGATAGACGTACAGCCGAAGGATGTGCCGCAGGTACTGGAGACACTGACGAGCGCCCAGTTTGGTCGTGCCACGAAACCGCTCGCTGAAATGAATCGGCACTTCGCGCACCGTACGGCAACGACACTTGATCAGCAATTCGAGACCGATCTTGTACCCGATGGGGGTCAGCGCATCGGCCGACGACAGGCAGCGCCGGCGAAGTGCGAAGAAACCGCTCGTCGGATCGCGGAGCGAAGTCAGGCCCCGGACGAGCAATCGGGCCGCGTAGCTGTAGAGACGTCGCGCCATCGTCCACCGTGGATCGATCGAGCCGTCGGGGACGAATCGCGATCCGACGACGAAGTCGACGTCGGGCTCGTGGAGCGCTTCGAGCAGCAAGGGAATGGCCTCAGGCGGGTGACTGAGATCAGCATCCATGACGACGAGCGTGTCGTATCGCGCCCGCCGAAATCCGTCCAGCACTGACAGACTCAGACTGCGCTCACCGTCGCGGACGAGTATCTCGAGCCAATCGCGATCGGCGAGCTTGCGAACGAGCTCCACCGTTCCGTCGTCACTCCGATCGTCCACGACGATCATCTGGACGTTGAGCCGGTGCGCGCGTGCGACCGCCTTCACACGGTCGACGAGCGCCGCGATGTTCTCGACTTCGCGAAATGTGGGGACGACGAGCGAGACGCTGCGATCGGCGCTGGCGCGTTCAGCGTCCATCGCCGGTCCGGCTCTCCTGAACGAACGGGGGTCTCGCGTCGCCGAGGAGGGCGTCGAGTTCCTGCTCGCCGCGATAGCGCCAGCGCCGGTGATAGGCGTTGGCGCCGGTCGCCGGATGAACGAGGAGCTCGCTCGCTCCAGTCGACTGCGTCAGAACTGTTGTCAGCCGCGCGCGGTCCAGAGCGCCCTGGTGCCCGAGACCCAGAATGCGATCCGCAAAGGACACGGCCAGTCCACGCCTCCGGATGGCCGCGACCAACCCGCGCGAGCACAGCCGGAACGCGAATCCGCGCACGGATTCACCGGCGAGCACGACTCGAAGGTCGTGGATGCCGAACTGTTCCATCAAGTCGACGACGATGCCGTGCAGTGGCGGCAGCAGGTGCAAGTGGCCATGGGCATTCAGGTGCATGATGGCGATGCCGGCGTCCCGGGCCCTTCCGATTTGAGCCTCCCACTCCCGCCGGATCTCGTCGCGCCGCATTCGGTGCGAAAGAATTCGCAGTGCGACGCCGCAATGTCGGCCGCCCCGGAATGTTCCGCGCGCGTTCACGAGCGAGCGCACCCGCTCGACCGGCAGAACCGGACGTCCGTCGGTCAGGTTCAGATGCACGCCGACCTGAAGACCCGGCCGGCGCCGGAGCGCCGCGACGCTCGCGTCGAAATGCTCGGTGTTGACCATGAACGACGTGCGCGAGACGACGCCGCGGTCGTGGAGCAGGCAGATCGCGTCGTTCACCTCGGGACACAGCCCGAAATCGTCGGCGGTGATCGTGAGGCCCCTCATGTCGCGTATCACCGGGACGGGACGTCTGGCTTGATGCTCGCGAGCGCCGGATATGCCCGCACCATTTCCCGCAGCATCGTCGCAATCGTCCGGAGGCTCGAGAGATTCGAATGGCCGAAGCGACGCTTGAAGTAATCGACGCCGATCTGGCAGATGAACAATCCCATCCGGTCCGCGTTGATCATCATTTCGGCGTCGATGAACGAGCCGTCCGACCGCAGATGCATCCGATGCAGCGCCGGCGTCCGAATGAGCTTGAACGAGAAATTCACGTCTTTGATCCGCACGCCGAACGCAAGGCGAATCAGCCAGTTGTAGACGAAGGAATAGAGGATGCGCCGCAGCCCCTCGTTTGTTCGATCGTGCCGGAATCCCGCGATGACGTCCGCGCCGTTGAACGCCATCACGCGCAGGCCGCGGCCGAGCTCCGCGAAATCGAACGGCAGATCGGCGTCCGAGTAAAACGTGATCGCCTTCGTGCATGCGGCGAAACCGGATCGCAGTGTGCGGCCGAGCCCGTGATTGCGATCGTGATGCACCACGATGAGGCGCGGATGCGATCGTTTGAGCGACTCGAGAATCGCCGCCGTGCGATCCACGCTTCCGTCGTCGACGACGATGATTTCGTAGTCGCCCGCCATGTCATCGAGTACCGACTCGAGCGCGGTCACGCACCGTTCGATGTACGACTCCTCGTTGTAGGCCGGAATGACCGCCGACACCGATTGCCGCCACGGCTCCGGCCCTCTCGCGGCTCCTCGAGGCGTCACACCCGAGTCCACACGGCCCATCGATCGTCATGCCACACTTCACGGTACGTTCCCGGCGGCGGTGCGAACCCCGGCCCCCGCGTGAGCACGTAGTCGTAATACGGATAGATGTCGGTCATCGCGACGCGCTCAGGCATCCATTCCCATCGGGGTCGCGCCGGACGGCCGGGCGGCGGATATCTGCCTGCCGCGAAGTCGACCGGCCAGTGTGGGTACCCCGCGTAGCTGAACATCACGACGCCGCCCTTCTCCGACTGGTAGTACGAGCCGAAATGGAGGAACGCCGCATTGCGGACGATCCGCGAGGACGGATCGTAAACGAGCGCGCACACCCGCCGCGCCGGCGTCATCGCGCGCAGGGCGCCTTCGAAGTCGCCGAGCTCCTCGGCCTCGAACCGCTGAAAATGACGCGTCGTATTGACGACCGCCGTCAGCGCAACGATGGTGACGGCGAAAGCCACGGCGTGACCTCTCCATCCCGACGGCATTCGCAGCAGCGGAATGGCGGTCATGGCGAACAGCACGGCGAATCGCTGGGCGACGAAGAAGACATAGTCGTGTCCCTCCGCCAGTGCGAAGTAACAGACGATGCACGCGACCGGCAGCGCCGCGTACGCCCGATTGCCGGACGTGGTGCGAGGGCGCTCCCCCGCCCACAGCGCCGCGGCGGCCGCTGCGACGAGGGCGGCGGCGACGAAGATGCGCCGGTCGCTCGTATCGGTGAAGACGTCCCCGACCTGACGATAGAAATCGGTCACTGAAGCGAGGAAGGCTTTGTGGCTGCCGCCGGTCAGATCGAACAGCACGCCGCGCGTGACGCGGCCCGCGGTGGTGAACCCCGCCCACCACAGCACGACTGGTGCGGCGGGCGCCCACGGGATCAACATCCGCAGCCACGCTTTCGGGTGCCTCCACGGCAGGAGCGCGACGTACGCAACGCCGAAGAGGAGAAACGGAACGACGTGCGAGTAGAATAGCGCCAACGTCAGCGCTGCGACGAGCGCGCCGAGGGCCGGTGACGGCGCGCGCACGTACCGAACCGTCGCGGCGACTGCGGCAAACATGATCGTGACGCCGAGCAGAAATGGCAGAAGCCCCAGGATGAACGGTACGTTCACCAGCAGCGGCACGACCAGCAGACACAATCGTTCGTCCTCGCCGATCTCGCGTACGAGCCACTGCAGAGCGAGCACCGTACCGCTGAGATACGTCGATATCAGCAGGCCGTTGGCGACGTGCGGACTCCAGATGCGCGCCAGAAGGGCGCCCGCAACGTGGTAGAGCAGATACTGTGTGCGGCCGAGCGTCAGGACGTAATTGTCGGCGAACCCGTACGCGGAGTCGCGGAAACTCGCCAGGATGCGGATCGTGGACGCGTGAAGCGGCAGGTCCTGCAGCGGCGCGTATCGAACGACCCAGGCCGGCACCGATGCGATCGCAGCCAGCCCGTAACATAACGCGCGCCGGCTGACTGCGGAAGGCACCGACCGTCTTCTACCGTCCCGAAATGGCCTTGTCAAGGCGGCGGACCAAATGGATCCTCTTCACGGCTCTCGTCGTGGTGTACGGCGGTGCGCAGTGGATCGGCCGCCGCGACGTCGCGTTGACCGACGACGCGTATCAGTACTTGGGAGCCGCTCAAGTCTATAAGGCGTGGTATATCGATGCGTTTCGCTCGGTCGTCGGCGGGCGAAACGGCGCGCTCCGGCAGGATGCGATCGATCGGCACTTCCAGGTGAACAACGTGCATCCGCCGATGGCGAAGGCGCTAATGGCCGCGGGCATCGCGATCTTCCACGATCGCCTGCAGTGCCTCGACGAAATCGAGGCAGCGCGCGTCGGCGTACTGTGTCTGTCGACGCTGCTGGCGGCGTTGATGTTCCTCATGTGCTGGCCCGTCTACGGGCCGGCCGTTGCGGCGGCGGCACCGCTGTTCCTGCTCGTGATGCCGCGCTTCTTTTTCGATTCGCATATCGAAAGCCTGGACGTCGCCTGCGCGGCGACCTACTTCATGGCGGTGTTCTGTTTCTGGCAGAGCCGCCGGCACGACGGATGGGCTGCTGCCGCGGCGCTCGCGGCCGGCCTTGCGATGAGCACGAAGGTCAACGGCGTGCTCGTCGTCGTGCCGCTGACCCTGGCGTGGTGGTTCGACATCTTCAGAACGCGCGCGGGATGGCGCGATGCGCTTCGCCGCCTGGCGCATCCGCCGCCGGCGCTGCTCCTGATGATCGCAATGGGCCCGATCGTGGCCATCCTGCTGTGGCCATGGCTGTGGGGCGACACCATCAGGCGGCTGTCGGCGTACGTGGCCTTTTACGTCCATCACCATCCGAGCCTGTTTTACTACGTCGGCACGATCTACTACGTCCCGTTCGCACCCTGGCACGCACCGCTGGTCATGGCGGCGATCACGACGCCGGTGCCGATCCTCGTCCTCGCCGCCCTCGGCGTTGCGATCGTCGTTCGGCGACAGACACGCCAATCGAACGTCGAACCGGACGTTCGCGCGCTCGATGCGCTCGTCATCCTCAACGCTCTGGTGACAATCGGCGCGGTCGCGCTGCCAAACGTGCCCAAATACGGCGGCGTCAAACTGTTTCTGCCGTTCTTTCCCTTTCTCGCTATCCTCGCGGCAGTCGGATTCGACGCCGCCGCGAACGCGGCTGCGGCCGTGGCATTCGGCATCGGCGCCCGCTGGCGCGCTGCCGCGTCCGCCGCCGCGCTCGCAGCGCTCGTCGGCTCGATGGGGTGGACGCTCGCGCACATCCATCCGTACGAGCTCTCGTACTACAACGCCATGATCGGAGGACTCCGGGGAGCCGACCGCCTCGGATTCGAAACGCAGTATTACGACCTGTGGTACCTGGAGCTCGCGCGCTGGCTGAATCGCACGTATCCGGACGGCGTTCACGTCTTCTTTCAGCCGAACAACACGGAGTATCTCCGCCACGCGGCCTGGTACTACGAAGCGGGCCGCCTCAATCGAAACGTCGTCATCGTGCGCCAGGAGTCCGATGCGGACATCGTCGTGCTGACGCACGAGAGACGATGGCCGCAGTACGGCGAGCTCAGAGAACGGTTTCGCACGCATCGAGCGCGGCACGAGCTCGTCGTCGAAGGCGTTCCGCTGCTGACGGTATACGACGCCAAGTCGAGCGATGATTAGCCGGTCGTGGTGGCGCGGCCTCGCGATTGGCCTGGTTGTCGTGCGGCTGCTCGTCGCGAGCTACGTCGCGCGTACCGAAGCCGCGACGTCGGTGGACTTCGACAGGTTCTGGACGATCGCGTCGTCGACCGCGGCGCCGTACGTTTCCTACCGCGTGGAATACACGCCGTTCGCCGTCGGCCTGTTCAAGCTGGCTCGGCCGTTCACTGGCGACCGCGCGACTTTCGGCGCGGTCATGGCGTGGCTCGCGTTCTGCGCAGACATGGTCGCGGCCGCGGCTCTGATCGCGGCCTTCGGCTGGCAGGCAGGCGCGGTGTATTTCATCGTCACACTGCCGCTGCTGGAGCTGTTCTACAACCGCTTCGATCTGGTCCCGACCGCCGCGGCTGCCGTCTCGATGGCGGCGTTGAAGCGGAAACGTCCGATTCTCTCGGCCACGGCGCTCCTGATCGGCATTGCCTTCAAGCTCTGGGCGCTTCCGCTCTCCGCGCTGCTGCTCGCCGATGCTCGGCCGGATCTCCGCCGGACGCAGACCGTGGCTTTCGTCGTTGGCGGAGGTGTCGTGGCCGCCGTCTGGCTGATCTCGGCGGGGATTCCCGGAACGATCCAGGTCACCACGTTCCGTGGAGCGACCGGCTGGCAGGTCGAAACGTTCGTCGGGAACCTGATCGCGTTGTTCTCGCATCGTACCCTCCGGTACGAATTCAACGCCTTCCGGATCGGCGTCGTGTCGAGCCGCGCGATTGTCGCGTGGCTGACGATCGGAATGGAGGCCGGCTTCGCGCTGGCGTGGCTGGGAACTCGCGCGCGCGAGATCGGCGCGACGTGGCTGTGCAGCATCGGCGCGCTGCTGCTGCTCTCGCCGCTGCTGTCGCCCCAGTTCATGGCGTGGATCGCGCCGGCTGCGGCAATCGCATGGGTCGAGCGCCGTCGCTGGCCCGCCGCGCTCGCGGCGGCCGCGCTGGCGCTGACGGAGCTGTTCTGGACGCACTACACTGAAGTGCTGACCGGTTTCTGGTGGCAATTCGTGGTGACGGCCCGCAACGTCTCGCTTCTCGCGATGACGATCGCGGCGGCCGTGCCGATCGTCCGCTGGTGGTCGGCGCGCCTCGGGCCGACGAATGCCGATGAATGACCCGGTGCTGTCGATTATCGTCCCATGCTTCAACGAGGAGGCGAACGTCGAACCGTTCGTCCAGCGCACGCTGGATGCGGTCGCGCTCGAAGGCATCGCCGCCGAAATCCTGCTCGTGGACGATGGCAGCCGCGACGGCACGGCGGCGGCGATCGACGCGGCGGCGCGAAGGCACCGCGAGGTGCGCGGGCTCCGTCATCCCGTGAACCGCGGCATCGCCGACTGCTGGAAGACAGCGGCATCCGAACTGTCCGGCCCGGTCGTGCTGATCACCGACGCCGACCTGCAGTACGCGCCGGAAGACATTCCACGGCTGGTCCGCTCGCTCGAAGCCGGCGCGGCGGACGTCGTGCAAGGCCGCCGGGTCGCGGAGGGAGAAGGGACCGGCTATCGGACGGCGCTGAGTGAGGCGTTCAGCGCGCTGTTGAACGTCCTTTTTCATACGCGATTGCGCGACGTCAAGAGCGGCTTTCTGTGCGCGCGCCGCGAGGTCTTCCGCGAGATGCTGCAAACGCGATATCGCTACCGCCGCCTGCAGCATTTCGTCGTCATCAATGCCGTCAGCAAAGGCTTCCGGGTCCGGCAGGAGCCGGTCGCATTCGGGCCCCGCCGTTCCGGCCGGTCGTTCATCACCTCGCCGATTCGCTTCGCGATCGGTTCGCTGACCGACCTGCCGCGCGCGTTCTGGGAATTCCGGATCCTCAATCGCCGGCGGAGTCGCGCCTGATGTGCGGGATCGCCGGCATCCATGGCGGCGGCGGCGACATCCGCGCGATGACGCGGCGGCTTGCTCACCGCGGACCGGATGGAGAAGGGTTCTACGCCGACGAGCGCGTTCAGCTCGGCGTCCGTCGTCTGGCGGTCATCGACGTCGAGGGCGGGCGCCAGCCGATGACGAACGCGCGCGGCGACTGGATCGCGTACAACGGCGAACTGTTCAACTGGCGCGACCTCCGGCGCGAGCTCGAAGGCAAAGGGCACCGGTTCCTGACCAACAGCGACACCGAAGTCGTGTTGAACGCGTACACCGAATGGGGTCCGAACTGCGTCGACCGGTTCGTCGGAATGTTCGCATTCGCTGTCTGGAACGGACGGATCCTGTTCATCGCGCGCGATCGGCTGGGCGAGAAGCCGATGTTCTACGCGCGCCTCGGCCGCCGTCTGCTGTTCGCATCGGAGATCAAAGCGCTCCTCGTCGAGGTGCCGCGCGAACCCAACCTCGACGAGCGCTTCGCGGTCCTCGAAGCCGTCGTCGAGCCCGAGACGCTGTTTCGGGGCATTTCCAGTCTGCAGCCGGGACACTGGCTGACGTACGACGGCGAACAGCTCACGATCCGCCGCTACTGGCAGCTCCCCGACGGCCCGATTGACCGCCGGCCATCGGACGCGCTGCTCGAGGAATTGCGCGCGCGGCTGTCGGCAGCAGTGCACGATCGCCTCCACGCCGATGTGCCGCTCGGCCTGTTCCTGTCCGGCGGACTCGACTCGTCCGTGATCGGCGCCCTCTCGCGCGCGACAGCGACGTTTACCTGCTGCGTTCCCTACGGGCCGGCATTCGACGAATCGGTTCACGCGGACGCGATGGCGCGCACGCTGGGCTCCGAGCACAGTTCGGTCGTTTTGACGCCGGAAGCGTTCGCAGCCGACCTGCCTCGCATCGTGTGGCACCTGGATCAGCCGATCGCCACGGCGTCGAGCGCGGCGGAGTTCGCGCTCGCGCGGATCGCTCGAACGCGCGTCAAGGTCGTGCTGGGCGGCCAGGGCGCCGACGAAGCGTTCGGCGGTTACGTGCGTCACGTGCTCTTGGCGGAAGAGCGCCGCCTCGGCGCGGCCCCGCTGCTGCACGACTATTTTCCGCTTGCGCGCGTCTTGTGGGGTGAGAAGGCGTTCACGGATCCGGCCGATCGATACTTCGAGCTGTTTCATCGAGGCGACGGTCCGGCGCAACCGTTCCTGGAGACGATCCACAGATTGTTCGCGCGGCACGAGGGCTCTCTCGTCAATCAGATGGGGGCGGTCGATTTCGCGCTGACGTTTCCGTCGCTGATCGCGATGAACGATCGGGCCGCCGCGGCGTACGGACTCGAGAACCGCACACCGTTTCTCGATCACCGGTTGATCGAATTCGCCTTCCGCCTGCCGGCGCACCTGAAGATCGACGGTCTGACGACGAAGGTGTTGCTGCGCCGCGCGGCCAGAGGCGTCGTGCCCGATGCGATCGTCGATCGGCCGGACAAGAAGGGCCTCGCCGTGCCGGCCCTGAGGTGGTTGAGCGGCACCGCGCGAGAATGGGCGCAGGATCTCACCTCCGCGCTGGCGCGCCGCGGGATCGAGATTCAGCCGAGGGTCGACCGCGGTGAGTTCGACCGCTCGCTGTTTACGAGGGTGACGCTGGAGTTATGGTTCAGGACGTTCATCGATCGGAACGGCGAGGGTCCGATTGGTTGAGCGCGCCGGCGGCGCGCGCATAGCGGTCCAGCGCCAGCTGCCACTGTCCCGTGCGTGCGAGAAGCCAGGCGAAATCGGCTTCGGCGTCTGGATCGGTCGGCAGGTCGTCGGCGCGGCGGCGCGCTGCGGTCAGCGCCTCGCCGGTGACGGGTTGCGGCTCCCAGAGTCGAGCCAACCGGGAGAACTCAGCGTCCTTTTCAGCGCTGTCGAACCGCTGCAGGTGGCTGAGCGCCGTCAAGAGAATCGATGCGATCAGCGCCGCCGCCGCGGCGCGAGCCAGACGCTGGGGCCGGTCAGCTGCCGCCGGCCCAAGGCAGAACAACAGCATCATCACGGCTACCGGCAACAGCCCCGGCAGCGCTGACCACAGTCCGCGCAACCCAATCCAGGTGCCGAGGCTGTTGTTGAAGTAGCCCATCCGCATCAGCGGAAGGATCCACTCGTAAAACGGATTCGTGAACTGCGGTGGAAACGTATGAAACACCACCGTCGAGAGAAAGGTGAACGCGACCGACAGCATGCAAAGCGGGATGGCGGCGCCGTAGAGATACCAGAATGAACGCCGCCGAAAGTGCTCCAGACATGCAGCTGCGCCAAACGTCAGGAACGGTGTAATCAGGACGATGTACCGAGGTCCGATCGACCAGCCGCCGATGTCGGGATTCACGGCTGACTGGTAGACGACGCACACGCTGACGACCGCCGTCGTCAACGTGCATTCTGCGCGTCTGCCGTCGCGCCACAGCATCACGAGACCCACGAGGCCTATCAGCAGGAAAGGAGCGAAAAAGAACAGTCCGCGCGCCGGCGAGAGCAGGCTGTAGGACGCCGCGGAGAGCGTTGGCGTTGCGATTCCGAAAACGCCGACGCTGTGGAATCTCGCGTATGCCGGATTCGCCAGCATGCTGTAACCGGTTCGCAACGGCGAATCGAAGCAGACCTGGTGATAGAGCATGCCCAGCGTCGCGGGGACAACCAGCCCGGCGCCGAACACGGCGAGCGGCGCAGGCACGCGGCCTCGCAATCGCGCGGCCGCGTACGCCGCGACGATCGGCACGATGAGTATCGCCGGATACTCGGTGATGGCAGCGTAGCCAGCAGCGAAGCCTGCCGCGAGCGTCGCCCATCGATCGCCCTCACGGTGCGCACGTTCGACCAGCACGAAGGAGCCGAAGGCGAGAATCGCCGCAAGCTGATGGCCCACGAACTCGTGCGCGTACGTATAGCTCATCGTGCCCAGCGCGAACGTGCCGACGATGAGCCAGCGCTCGAAGTCGCCCTGCAGGTACCGACACAGGAACTGGAAGAAGGCCCACACGAACAGAAGACTCGGCAGGATGATGCAGAACAGACGAAGGAAGTACGTCCCGGCAGCGAGATCGGGCGTCGTGCCGAAGACCGCGTATGCGGTGCGCAGCGCGAGGTACACGGGAACGCCGAGATACGACGTTCCGGGCGCCTTGCTCGAGTAAGTACACGGCTCGACGCGTTGCCGACCCGAGCACACGTGCGATCGGTTGGTCGCGCGATCGTCGACGTACCCCTCCTCGGAGATTGTCTGATTCAGCGCGAACGTGTGGTGGTCGACAATCGAGAGCACCATGTACACGCGGACGTTTTCGTTCGGGTTCCTCAGATGACCGAAGTAGGGAAAGAAATACAGGTACCCGCCGACAATTGCCGCCTTCGTCGCCCATCCAGTCGCGCGCCCGAGCCGTCCAGTCATCGAGGCGCGCACTCGCGAACGCTCAGATGCCCGAACCGCCGGCTCGAGACGATCGTGAGCCCCGCCGGCGGCGCGGTGTCTCCTTCGTCAATGGTAAAGACTCGTCGAAAGGGGGTCAGCGCGGCTGTGGGGATCGCGTCCGCGGCAATCGACCAAGCCGGCCGAAAGGCCGGCAGGCGCTCGACGCGGTCGACCGGCAGGATGACCAGATCGCCGGGACGCGCCTGCGCTCGGATGAACCGACTCGCGTCCAGCCACGGATCGCCAGCGAGCAGGAATCGCGGGACGGCGACTGCTCCCAGCAAAGCCACGGCGGTGCAGATCGTCAGCGCGATCCGCCGGTAGTCACCAGGCGCTCCAGCGTTCGGAGGGGCGGTCAACGTCTTCACACGTCAGCAGGCGCGACGAGACACGTCAGGAGGAACGAGGCGAGAAAAAAGTAGTAGTTGCAGAACGCCCATTTTCCGAACAGGAACGCAAATCCGTAGGCGATGAACGACGCGGCGGCAACCGGCGCTCGTTCGCGCCACGCGGCGACGACGGCGAGCGCGCCCCCGAGGAGCGTCAGTCCGATTCGCCCCGCTGGCGGCATCACCCAGCCGAACGCGTGCGCGAGATACGACGTGACGTTGAGGGCGTCGAGCCGAACCGTCTGATCCGTTTGCGGCGCGATGGTCATCCGGGCCAGCGCATGAAGGTCCGCGACGGCGAACGGCAGGATCACCAGTGCGGCGAGCGTAGCCGCGACCGCGAGCGTCTCCAGCGCGCGTCGCGCGCCCCACGACTTCCAGATTCGTACCAACGTCAGTGCTGCCGCAACGAACGCATATTGTTTCATCACCACGAATACGCCCATCCAGGTACTCGACGCCCACATACGAGCGCGACTCGTCGCCAGCAGCATCAGCAGCGCCGTGGGAACGAGCGCCAGGTCGCTCCAAGCCTGCTCGATGACGAAATTGGTCACCGGGAAGCTCAACCAGACAAGGGCGGACAGGATCGGGAGAAGGTCCCGCCTGCCGCTAGTCCGCGCTGATGCGAAGAACGCGGCCGCGCTGATCCAGTTGGCGACGATCAGCGCGAAGCGGATATCCCCAAAGGCCAGCCGAAAAGGCGTCAACCACAGTAGGAGACCGGGAGGATACAGAAACCCCGGCACGTACGGGTAACGGCCCTGATAGATATCCACGTACTTCTGCGCGTAGGGATTCAATCCGGCCGTGAGGTAGTCGACCGCTCTCGTGCCGCTGACCCATACATCGATCCACGGCGTCGGCGACGCACGTGGCACGAGGAGTTCCGCGGCTGCAATGACAGCGATGGCGGCTGACGCCATGACCGCGGCCGCTCGCGTTGCCGATTTCGATCGGCTAGGGAACAGCGTGACCATTAACGTGCCTGCCGACAGCGCTCCAGCCAATCCCATCAGCCGTGGGATCGCCGTCGATGCCGCGCCGGGCGTCGCATAGACCACAACTGGATCGGAGAACTGCAGCGCACAGAAAAACAGAGCGGCGCCGGCCAGGAGCCGCTCCGTCATCCGGCGCCCGGCTTGCAGCCACGGGCCGCTCCGCATCAAGTCGATGACAACGAGGCCGAAGGCCGCCGCGAGCCAGACAATCGCCGGATCGTACAGACCGCGGGATCGATGGAGCAGCGCTCCGAGTGCTACGAAAAACGCGAACGCAAGGATCGACATCAGAGAGCCGTCGATTACGGCGCAACGCTAGCACGACCAGCGGGAATCCGGGACAAGACAGGAGGCTCGAGCTACAGCTGGCGCCTCTGCCGCCGAGCGTCTTCTCAGACTCCGCCTGCAACGCTGAGGATCTTCAAACGAGTCGACGACACAGCGGCACGCCGCAGCGTGAACAATTCGTGAACAATCTGCTCCCGAACACCGGGAAACCGCAGGCTGAGATTGGAATGATCCCCACGAAGAACCAATACGATAGACAACCCGCCATCAGCCTACGAACCAGGAGGTCGCAGGTTCGAGTCCTGCTGGGCCCGCTTAGGCTTCCGTGCGCGTTCCGCGCGGAAGTTTGCCCCGCAGTCCGTCGGGAAGCGCCGCGTGAGCGAGTTTCTATGCGCGCTCAGTGATCCTGGTTGGACGATTTGTCAATCGGGATCAGCTTGTGGGCGACGAGGTAATCGAAGATCGCCTGAGCGTTGATTGAGTGCGCGAGCGTGTTCGGGTGACCGTCGACTTCCGACACCGCGAATACCGTCCGCAAGTTCGCCTCCGGATGTGCGTGCAAATACTCCATGTAATAGGAATACGTATTCAGGAAGTGAAATCCCAGGCGCCGGCTTTCTCGCTCGAGGAGCTCGCGTTGTCCGTCGCGCAGCTCGTCGCGTACGTAACCAGGGTCGAGGCCGGGGTAGCCCTTCACGTCGAACACGATGAATGGAATGCCGCGCTCGCGCGCCGCATCCGACAGCCGCTCGAGCGCGCGCACAACACCCTTTTCCCCCACCATGTAGCGATATTCCAGGGGCAATGCCGGATCGTCGTCGAGATGCGCGGCCATGCGCAGGGCAGTGCTGCGGTTCCTGAAATCGAACGGCGGCGGCTGCTCTCCCGCAAGCCCCATGACCCCCTCGTAAACCGAGTACGCCAGGTCGAACACGTATGACCTGCGTAACGTTCCCAGATTCTGCGGCAGCCGCATGAAGTCCGGCACGTCGTAGTCGTTGGTGTTGAAGTTGAGAAGAACCAGATCGGGCGAGTACTCCAGGCACCTCCTTACGAACGTTTCGGCCTCCATGGCCGTGTTGTAGCCGGGCACGCCGAAGTTGATGACCTCGAATTTCTGCGCGTGCGACTTCTCGTTGAGACGACGTTCGAGCACTTTCAAACCGCTGTCCTCGAACGGCACGCCCCACCCGAACAGGGACGAGTCGCCGACTCCGACGATTCGAAACGTCCCGGGTTCCTTGTGGAGGCTGTACTCGTTGTCGTGAAGGCCCTGAGAGTTGGTGACGACCGGCTGGCCCATGAATCGGCCACGCACGTTTGGCCTCAGTTCGTAGACGATGCCCGGGTACCGGCTTGGTTGAACCATGTCGCCGAGCGTGAGTGCGTGCCTCGAGATCCACGCCTGGGCGCGGGCGCTCTGCAGCCGCACCTCGAGCGGCCGGCGATCCTCGCCGAAATAGTGGACGAGGCGAATGATTCCCTCCGCGAGGAGCAACGTCACCACCGTCGATGCCAGCACGAGCGTCAGGCGCATGGCGAATCGGCGCAGGTCGGCCCTCGCAACCTCCCGCGCGCTCTTCGCAAGCCGCGCGGCGCTTACCAGCGCGAGCGCGAACCAGCAAATCGCCCACAGCACGACGACGCGACCGGTCAGAAACGCGATGGCCGCGGGTGGCTTGTGGACGAACAGTTGCGGCGTCGGGAGCGTCGTCTGGTTTTTCTCGCCCGGCGGCGTCCACGACGCATAAAACTCGTATTCGTCGCCAGCCTGCAGGAAGCGCAAGCGAATCTGGTGCAGTCCCGGCGTCAGCGCAACAGCGCCGGATCGTCTTGCCGACCCATGAACGCCGCCGTTGTCGACGACGACGTGGCCGTCAATCTCGAGCGTCGAGCCATCGTCGCTTCGCGTGGAGAATACGTACTGGCCGTCGCGGTCGATTCGAAGCCAACCGACCCATTCGACGCTGAACTCCTGCTGCGGAAGGGACGCCGACTGCTCGGCGATGAAGTCGAGATTGATGTGCCGCTCGACGCGCACGATGGCCGGCTGATTCCTCCAATACATGTTGGTGTAGAACGACGCCGTCACCCCTCGCTGTGGCCAAACCCACAGGACGGGCACGAGGAAAATCAGCACGAGGAGAATGCGTGTCACGCGCCGCATGTCGCGCTCAGGTCAGGCAAAACGAAAGATCTTGTATGCGCCGGGCTTGATGGATGTCAAGGTCGGGGCGCCCGATATGCTCCAGCGAGAGTGGGCGTGCAACAATTGCCGGCCAATCACAGAATTGTACGGTGCCCGACCTAACGGCCGCATCAATTAGCAGCGCTTTTGAATGGCATCGTGGTTGCTCCTTTCATACTGGACTGATTTCTCCCGACCGACCGACCGACAGACCGACCGACCCGAGCCGACCACACACGACGAAACGAGGGGGTTACATGTTCGCGGGCGACGGCTTGCGCAGAAGCCGTGTCTCGATTGTCGCGGCTGTGGCGCTTGTCCTTTTTGCGTTTGCGCGAAATGGATATGCGCAATCGTCGATCTATTCGCACGAACCGACCGGCTTCGTGACGTGGGCGTCGTCGACACTCGATTCCTTTACGGGGAGCGGCTGGAACATCGTCAATCCCTCCGGCTACGCAACCGTCGCGGTCGACTCCGGCGGATCGGCGACACCGCCGAACGTCGGTCAGTGGAAATACCCCACGGGTTTCGCCGGGGGCAGCGCGCCCGCCACGATGTATCGCACCCTGCCCGGGTCGTTCAACGAAGGCTTCGTCGGGGTCATGTGGAAAGCGAGCAATCCGTGGCAGGGGCACTCGAGCTTCGTCAACAAGATCTTCTTCCTGCTCGGAGGCTCATGCGGAAACCTGATTCCGATCATGTATGGGCCTCCCGGCGGCCCGTACCATCTTCGCGTGGCGCCCGAGTGGGGCAACTGGAGCTGGCTGACGGGGAACGTCAACGATCCCGCGATCACGCTGGGCTCGTGGCACAAGATCGAGCTGTATTTCAAATACAGCAGCGGCGGCGCCAACGGCATCGTCCGGTGGTGGATGGACGGCCTGCCGATCGGCGACTACTCCAACGTCACGTTCCCGGGCACCACGTGCTTCAACGAGTTCCAGTTCAGCCCGACGTGGGGCGGCGTGGGCGACACGAAATCGGAGACCGATTTCTTCTGGTTCGATGATGCGTACATCAGCCAGCGCGGCACCGCACCGCCGACGTGCACGTTCAGCCTGTCGCCGACGAGCGCGTCGCCGACTTCCGCAGCCCAGACCGGCAGCGTGAATGTCACCGCGTCTTTGAGCACGTGTCCGTGGACCGCGCTCAGCAACGCCTCGTGGATCACAGTGACGGGAGGTGCCGTCGGAACGGGCAACGGGACGGTCAGCTACTCGATATCGGCGAACACCGGCACGACACCGCGCAGCGGCACGGTGACGGTGGCGGGCCAGACATTCACGGTGACGCAAGCCGGCACGTCGACGCAGACGCAGCCGCCACCCGGCACGCTGCTCTTCGAGGAGGCGTTCGACGACGCCAGCGTGACGGCACGCGGGTGGTACGACAACACGTCGGTGTTGTTGTCGACGGTCGAGCACACGTCAGGCAGCGTGAGCTCGCTCCAATACACCTTCAACCAGGGCGCCACCGCGCCAACGACCGGGTCGGCGCTGCGGCACAAGTTCACACCGAGCAATTCCGTGTATCTCGGCTACTGGGTGAAATACAGCACAAACTGGGTGGGTTCGCAAAAGCCCTATCATCCCCATGAGTTCCATTTTCTGACGACGCTGGAGGGCGACTGGGCGGGGCTCTCGTTCGACCACCTGACGGCGTATGTCGAACAGAACGGCGGCACGCCGCTGTTTGCCCTTCAGGATGGATCGAACATCGACCAGACCCGCATCGGCGTCGACCTGACGAACATCACCGAGAACCGCGGCGTCGCAGGCTGCAACGGGTCGAGCGACGGCTATCCCGACAACTGCTATTCGAACGGCACCCAGATGGTGAACGAGAAGAAATGGCGCGCCGCCGCGCAGTACTTCACCGATTCGCCGGGTGCCTTCTACAAGAGCGACTGGCACTACATCGAAGCGTTCCTGAAGTTGAATTCGATCGTGGCCGGCAAAGGCGTCAATGACGGCGTGCTTCAATACTGGTTCGACGGCCAGCTGCTGATCGACAAACATGACGTCCTGATGCGGACCGGCGCGAACGCGACGATGCTGTTCAATCAGCTGGTCATCGCACCCTGGATCGGCGACGGATCGCCGGTCACGCAGTCGTTCTGGATCGACAAAGTGACGGTCGGGACCGGCCGTCCCGGCGCCGCACCGGTCGCGCCCACGAACCTGCGGATCAGGTGACGTCAGCTGCGGTCGGCAGCGTGCTCAGAGCCTGGTGAGTTCCGAGACCACTAGCGCACTGTCGGCGTCCCACCGCCCACGCACGCGCACCCGGGTCCCGGTGACGAGATTCGCGGGACGACGGGAGAACCGCAGCGGAACGCGTCGATGGTCGGAGATCAGGAAATACAGCGTGCGGCTGCTCCGATCCGCGTCCTCGATGAGGACTTCCAGCGTGCCCTCGAGCACGACGTCGGCGTCGGTCTGGATGGACGCGGGCGAGGGAATTCGGCAGACGCCGTCCGCGACTTCCGCGACGGCCAGCACGAACGCGACAGCGTGCACGCAGACCAGCACCGGCGACCTTATTCAATGACCGAGGATATCAACGTCCCGCTGACGGGCGGAGCGCCACCTCAGAAGAAACGCGAGGGCACGACGATCGTGTCGTTAGGTTGAACGATGTCCGTGAGCTTGACGGCGCGGATCTCTTTCTTGACGCCGTCCACGACGCGCGTGATGGTGATGCGGTTCGTCGCGCCCCGATCGGTGACGCCGCCCGCCATCGCAAGCGCCTGCATGACCGTCGTATTCTGCTGTTGCAGGGTGTAGGCAGCGGGATTCTTCACCTGGCCGGTCACGTAGACGCTCTGCGCACGCGGGACGAAGATCGTATCGCCATCCTTCAGGGCCGCGTTCTGCGACAACTCGCCGTTCTCGAAGTCCCGGAGGTTGACCCGGATCACGTCCAGGTCTCTGCCGTTTTCACCTGACGGAATCGTTGGACCGATCGCGTTCTCGCCCGCGTGGACGATCACGACTTCGCCGCTCGCGCTCGGCAGCGTGGAGCCTGCCCGAGCGATCGCCTCCACAAGAGTCATGTTGCCCGACAGCGGATAGGTGCCTGGGCTCCGGACCTCGCCGATGATGAACAGCTTCCGGCTCCGGTACGTTTCGACCGTGACGGTGATCTGAGGGTGTTTGAAGTATTTTTCGTCGGTCAGCCGCTTCTTGAGGCCGTCCTCGACCGCACGCAGCGTCAGGCCTCCGGCCTTGAACCGGCCGATCAGCGGATAGGTAAACGTCCCGTCGGTTTCGACCGTGAATTTTCCGGAAAGATCGGCCTGGTCGTACGACGTAATCGTCAGCACGTCCTGAGGCCCGACGACGTAGTCGACTATGGGTGGTGCCGCTCGATCGACGGCCTGCGCCGACAGGAGCGCGGGCGGCGTCAAGAGAACGAGGGCGCACGCGACACAGCTAAAACGCATAGACCGTCATGATCCGACCGAGTCGATCGGCGTGAAGGAGTTGCTATTCCGAACCGATGCGCGTGGCGGCGACTACCGCGAGGGGCTCGCCGAACCTGCGACGGTGACCGCGGTGACGACCGCAGCCGCTGCCGCGACTGACGTGATGATCGCGATGGTCTTCACGTGGCTGCCGCCGCTGGCGGTTGCGGCGCCGCCCGCGGGATCAGACTCGCGGCTTTCGACAACGGTCAGGCCCGTGACGGGCGTACCGGCCGTCACGGCGATTGCGGCGCTCGTCCCGATGACCTGACCTGCCGGGTTGACGATTTCCACGACGTACTGTCCGGCGTGAATGCCCGCGAAGGAAAAGGTGCCAGCCGCCGACGTCGTCGTCGTCCCGGCCAGTCGGCCCGCCTCCAGCTCGCGCAGCTGCACGGTCACGTTCGGCATGAACTGGCCGGTCGATGTCATCGCCCTGCCCGACAAAGTTCCGAGATCCTGGACACGGGGGCTCGAGGCGGCCGACGTCCCGGCGCCGGCGGTCAGCGCGAAGACGGCAACGACAGCGGCGTACAGCGAAACGCGCAGAAATTTTGTCATAACAGTAGCCAGCTTTACTATCCGCTCTTTCAGCCCGGCCGTCAAGCGCTCCGGACCGGCGTCCTTCTTCCTTATACTCATATCGGAGCCAGCACAGGACGTCTGTATGGCCCCACCCGATGGGCTCCGGCAGGTGACGTTCGTACAACGAAATTGTGATCGGATGCGCAAGATTGAAACGCCGCGCCGAAATACGCACCCAGGGAGACTTCTTCAAGTCACGTCGAGGTCGACAGTTAGATGGCTCGGTCCGAGCTCAACCGGTGGGCCGCATTTTTGCGATCGATGTGACGGGGATTCCTCGCGCGATCCAGTGATGACTGTACCGGACCGCAGGACGCCATCGATGGCCGCTTTGATCGTCCTCGTGAACGCCGATCCGAAAACGCTCCGGCGGACGGAGCAGATGCTGTCCGATGCCGGCTACGTCATCGCGGCGGCCTCGTCCTTCGCCGACGGTCGCGACTTGCTGCGATCGGTCAGGCCCGACCTGCTCGTAGCGGATGTGCGGCTCGAATCGTTCAACGGCCTCCAGTTGGTGGCCTACTGCAGCGCCCACTACCCGGGGATGCCGACCGTCATCACCCATACGCGACACGATCCGGTGCTCGAGCGAGACGCCGGAAGGCTCGGCGCCTCGTTCATCGTCAACCCGCTGACGAACCCGGAATTTCTGCCGAACGTTCATTCGTCGATCGCGGCGCAGGCCGCTGCGACGCCGGTGCGGCGCTGGCCGCGCAAGCCCACTTCGGCGACGATGACGGCGCAACTCGAAGCGCTGGACGCGTCGATCTGCGATGTGAGCTATGGCGGGATGCGGCTGTCGTTTTCCGGCGAGTGCGACGTGCCGATCGAATTCGATGTCACCGTTCCCGAAGCGGGTGTCACACTCCACGCGCAGCGTGTGTGGACGCGGCAGTCGCCGGCCACGAGTGAATTCTGGTGCGGCGCAGAGATTCGTCCAACCGATGACTCGGGGTTGTCGGAATGGCGCGAGTTCGTCGACTCAATCAACTGACACGGAATTACGGCGCGCCCGTCGAACCGAGAAGGTGCTGATCCCACGCGCGACGTCCTCCACGAGGACTGCCTCGTCGATCGGTCAGCCTGGGAGCGCGCCGATCGACGACCGGCAGCGCCGCCTCGACGTACGACGGCAGCGCGACCGGCATGCGGGCTGCGAGCTCGAAGAACGCGCCCGCGGCGCGCACGTCGCCGGCCAGTCCGATCTCCTCGTCGTACGCGATGGCTTTCGTCGTTTTCCCCATCACCTTCGCGAGGTGTACGAGGTGCAGACCGTTGTACTCCTCGAGACGAATCCGCGTGACAAGAAGATCGTGCGCGCCGGCCATCAGCCGATCGCGGGCGGTTTCGAAACGCGCGACGGCATCGACCGCGACGCGCCATTCGACGTGCGTCGCGAGTGCTCGACCGACTGCGGGGTTCGGTTCGACGATCAGAATGCGTTTGGAGCGCGTGAGGCCTCTCGATCCGATGCGCAGATGTTAATCAAGAATGCGTCGGTTGAAACATGAAGATTTACATCTTTGTGACCATGACAATCGATTACGCTTAGACGGTAGTCTGCCGCGCAGATGACTTCTGACGACGAGACGCCGCAACAATCGGCCAGCCGCTTTCGTGCGCAGCACTCTCATGACTGGCGGGCGCTCGTCGAAACTCGCGCGAACGTTCTCGTCCAGGGACAGCGCGCTGCGCTCGATCAATTTCTCGAAGCCGTTCGTCCCGCCCTGCGTCAGCCGGTCGCGATTATCGAATGCGGTCCGGCGATGTCGCTCCATCGCGTGCCGACGATAGTCCTCGCGAATGTCGATCGTCTCGGCGTCGAAGAGCAGCGGGCGCTTCACGCATGGGCGAGCGACGCGCGCAACGCCGGTTCGCAAATCATCGCCCTGACGTCGGTCCCGTTGTTCCGGTTCGTCGAAGCGAGAACGTTCGACTGCGACTTGTACTACCGACTGAACACGATTCTCGTGCAACTCGATTGTTTGTAGGGCCGGCCGTGTGATGAAGGTAGGTCGCACCGCCAATCGGTCCGCGATTCTCAGCGCCGCGAGAAGCTTAGGTTCAACGACCGAAGGCCTGGATAGTTCGGGAAACGAGGCCCTTCGGCCCCTTCGATGTGGTCAATAGTCCGCGTATTGACGGACTTTGTTCTGCCGAGTTCCCCCTGTCAAACAGTCTCCCCACCGGGGACGGGCGTGCAGTCGGCCCGGCCTCCGAATGACGTACCCTTTATAACTAACCGTCACCGCAGGTGTTAGCTTCGGCGCGCTGATTTCTTCCGCGGTGGCGACTTCCTTGCACAGCTGGGCTCGCCGCCCGCGGGTCGACCGGCTCTCAACAACACACGACCCGTGTGCGTGACGCGGCAAATACGAGCAATCATGAGGAACGATACGCCATCGATCTTGGTCGGTAACAGCAGCGCTCTGACGGAACTGAAGGACGAAATCGCGCGCGTCGCGCAGTCCGACGCGAAGGTCCTCATCACCGGCGAGAGCGGCACGGGCAAAGAGCTCGTGGCACGGCAGATTCACCTGCAGAGCACGCGAAGCAACCGGCCCTTCGTTCCGGTGAATTGCGCGGGGCTCACCGAAACGCTGCTCGAATCGGAACTCTTCGGCTACGTGAAAGGGAGCTTTACCGGCGCCCATCGGGATCGGCCGGGCAAACTCGAAGCGGCCGACCAGGGCACCATCTTTCTCGACGAGATCGGCGAGATGACGCCCCGCATGCAGGGTCTGCTGCTGCGATTCCTGGAGACGGGCGAGGTCCAGAAAGTCGGATCGGATCGGATCGACCGCAACGTCAACGTGCGCGTCATCTCCGCCACGAATCGCAACCTTTCCGAGATGGTCGTGGCCGGACAGTTCCGCGAGGACTTGTTCTACCGGATCAACGTCATTCACCTGATGACGCCTCCGCTCCGCTCGCGCCGTGACGATATCCCGGTGCTGGTCGAGCATTTCCTCCAGTGGTTTGCGAACGGGCGTCCCGGTGCCAACGGACGCGCCGCTCAGAGCAATTCCTACGAGTCCAACGGAGGCGTGGCGACTCTCGCGACGCGCAAGCTGACGGTTCCACCCGACGTCCTCGCCGTGCTCGTGAATTATCAGTGGCCCGGAAACGTGCGCGAACTCGTGAACATCATCGAACGGCTCGTCGTCACCGGCAAGCACGACACGCTGTCTGTGGCCGATCTGCCGCTCGAGGTTCGCACGCAGCCTCACAAGCCGCCGCGCGCGATGCAGGAACGACGGCGGACGATCGCGGACGATCTGTATCGACGCGTCGCCAAAGACGGAGAGTCGTTCTGGACTGCCGTCTACCCGCTCTACATGCAGCGCGAGATCACGAAGAACAACGTCCGCGAGATCGTACGGCGCGGGCTCGAAGAGGCGCGCGGAAACTACAAGATCGTCGCGCGGATGTTCAACCTGGGAGCCGACGACTACAAGCGGTTCCTCAACTTCCTCCGCAAGCACGATTGTCAGCTGCCGTTCAAGGAATTCCGCTGATCCGCTGACACGATGACGGCCGCGCCGCCCGCGAGCGTCAGAAGCGGGATCACCCACCGGAAGCCATCCGGGACGGCGGCGCGAAGCATCGGGATCACTGCGACGCCGACCGCGCCAGAGAGAACGAGCGCGGCCGCCCGAAAGCTCGAAGCGGGCCAGAGGCCCGCCACCGCAACGGCGATCAGAAGACCGATGCTGACGATGACCCCGGAGAGCCGGCCGTCCGTCGGCTGGGGCGTGAAGCACGCACCGTCCCCGGCGGAGTCGCCGTTTTCGACGTCGGTCGCCGGCGGCAGCCGCACCGACCGCGCTGCCACGCTGTCCACCAGCTCGCGTTGCGAGAGCGCGCGCGAGTACATCCGGACGTCGTCGATCGCGCCGGCAAACTCGAACCCCGCTGATCCACTGCGCCTCCCGACGACGACGTCAGTCCCGCCAACATGCTGGCGGTCAGTGACCGTCCCGACGAGGCACCCGTCGTCCAGCCGGCCGTTCAGATACACGTGCAGCTTCCTCGCCCCGGCGTCGTAGACGCCCGCTACGTGGTACCAGCGATTCAGAAGCAGCGGCGTCCTGCCGTAGCGCATCATGGGCCCACCCGTGGCGCTGGTGAGCTTGAAGCCGATGGTGCGGGATCCCTGGTCGACGGTCGTATCGAGCTGATAGCCGGTTTTGCGAAGGCTCGACACGACCGAAGCATCGTCGACAGGAAAGGAGCTCGCGTTGATCCACGCGCTGATCGTCATGCTGCCGGTCATCCGAAGCGCGGCGGCGCGGTGAAAATCGACGTACTGGCTCGCGCCGTTCAGGCCGATGGCGCCGCCGTCGATCCCTTCGACGAGATTTGCGCCGTTGATTACCGTGCCGTCCACACCGTTGCCGGACGCGTCGGCCACGATGCCGTTGTCGATGCTGTCGAAGGTCCACTGCGCTTCGAGGCGTCCGGGAGCCGTGGCCCCTCGCTCGTTGACTCCCATCCACGGGGGCGCCTCGACGAACGCCGTCGCCACGTACCCGACATCTCTCGGCGTGACTCGACCTGCACTCGCGATGCACGCGATCGCCAGTGTCGCTGCCGCCCAGGCCCGGCGCCTCGTGATCGCGATCCGATCGGCTCGGATTCCCCAGGTCGCACCGATGACGCAGCCCAGAGCGGCGCCCAGCGTGTTCATGGAAGCATCGATCAACGACGGCGAACGGCCCCGAGCGATCACCTGACTCGCCTCGGCGGTCAGCGAGACGATGGCCCCGGTCATGGTCCCGGGCCACAGGCCGCGTCCGGCGAACACGAGGCCCAGCGGCACATAGCCGAGGACGTTCGCGACCATGTCGGTCACGTCCGAATCGAATCTCAGGAACCTGCCGACGTCATGGATCGAGAACGGACGCAGTTCCGTCGGGATCGCTGTGAACGCGAGCACGAGCGCCAGCACGGGGATTTGTGGCGCAAGATGCCTGACCGGCTGACCGTGCTTCAATGGCTAGGAAGCGCTCTTGAGCCGCTGCTCGATCAACGAGCAGATCGCGTGCAACACCGTTCGATGGACTTCCTGGATGCGTGCGGTCGACGCTTCGGCCACGTTCACGTGGATATCGGCCTGGGCGCCAATCGGGCCGCCATCGCGACCGGTCAGCGCGATCGTGGTCATGCCGCCAGCCTTCGCGGCCGCGAGCGCCACCTGCACGTTCGGGGAGCGGCCGCTGGTCGATATGCCGAACGCGATGTCGCCTGCCTGGCCCAGCCCTTCAATCTGCCGCGCGAACGACCGCTCGTACCCGTAATCGTTCGCGATGGCGGTCAGCACCGATGAATCGGCGGTCAGCGCGACGCCGGCGAGAGACCGCCGCTCGCCCTCGAACCGTCCGACGAGTTCGGCGACGAGATGTTCCGCGTCTCCGGCACTGCCGCCGTTTCCGAATGCCAGCACTTTCTTTCCGGTCGTGACTGCCCGCCCGATCGCGTCGGCCGCCGCAGCCACCGCCGTGAAGCCCTGTCCGGCGAAGCGCCGATGGGCCGATGCCGTCTCGTCAAAAATCGCCTGGAGAAGAGCTGTGGCGTCTGCCATGGAGTCGGTCCTCTTGGATGATCGTCTTTATCGGCGCCGGCCCCGGCGTCGGGCAGCGCAGGCCCGCAAGAAATGGCCGGCGCGGATCGACCTAAAGTCTGCCCCTGACGGGATTTTCCGCGCCCGCGGCGCCGCTCCGAGCCGGCCAGCATGCGCCAACGGCCATAGATTGAACACGTTACGGCGCCATCGGGTCAAAAAGTCGCTTCGGAGCGCCCCTTGCCTTGCTAGGGGGATGCCGGGCCGTGTCTTCGACTCCCCGGATTACTCATGACTCTTGATGAACTCCACGATCCGCTGGCGAAGTATGTGTCCGAATTCCCGCGGCGCCGCGTCCTTGTCGTCGGCGACGCGATTCTCGACGAGTATCTGCTCGGCGACTGCAGCCGGATTTCGCCCGAAGCGCCCGTTCCGGTGTTGAAGGTGAACTCCTCCAGGCAGGTGCTGGGCGGGGCGGCGAACACCGCGGCGAACGTCGCGTCGCTGAGCGGACGCGCGAGCCTGATCGCGCTGGTCGGCGACGACGAGGGAGGACGCACGCTGCGGCGATGCGCATCAGCCGCGGGCGTGGATCTGCTCGCGGTCGACGACGGACGGAAGACGCTTCGCAAGACCCGCGTGGTCGGTCAGCATCAGCAGATGGTCCGGCTCGACTACGAAGACGTTCAGGCGCCGTCCGCCGCCGTGGAGACGGAAATTCTCAAACTGTTCGAAGCGTCGGTCGGCGATTGCGACATCGTCGTCATCTCCGACTACGCCAAGGGATTCCTCTCGAAGTCGCTGGCGAAGGGGATCATCGATCGCGCGCATGAAGCCGGCCTGGACGTAGTGGTCGATCCGCGGCCGCAGAACGGCGATTTCTATCGCGGCTGTGACTACATGACGCCAAACTGGAAAGAATCCCGCGGGCTGCTGCGGCTCCCGGACGCCGACCCTTCGCCGGAAGCGGCTCGCGCCGTAGCCGCCGCGCTGGCATCGGAGCTCGGCACGAATGTCGTGCTGACGCTCGGAGCGCACGGCATCCTGTTCCAGAACAGGGACGGCGGCGAACAGTTCGCCCTGCCCACGCTCGCGCGAGAAGTGTTCGACGTCAGCGGCGCGGGCGATACCGTGGTGGCCGCCTTCGCGCTCTCCCGCGCGTCCGGCGCCGATCACGAGACGGCGGTCACGCTGGCGAACCGGGCGGCGAGCGTCGTCGTCGGCAAGTTCGGCACGGCGACGGTCACGCCGGAAGAAATCCTTCGCGATACTGACGCGCTCAGACTCGTCCCGCGCGCGGCGCTCTCACAGCTGGCCGCGACGCTGCGCGCGAAGGGCGGGCGGATCGTCACCACCAACGGATCGTTCGACATCCTCCACAGCGGCCATCTCCATTTTCTCAGCGAGGCGCGCCGTCAGGGCGACGTGCTCATCGTCGGCGTGAACAGTGACGCGTCCGTGAGATCGTACAAGGGCGCCGACCGGCCCATCGTGCCGGAGCGACGCCGGGCCGAGATGCTGCTGGCTTTGCGGATGGTCGATTACGTTCACATCTTCGACGAGCCGAATCCGATCGCGTTTCTCAAGGAGATCAATCCGGACGTGCATGTGAACGGTTCCGAGTACGGCGAGGATTGTATCGAGAGCGCGACGGTGAGGCGAGGCGGCGGGACGATTCACATTGTCGGGCGGATTCCGGGGCTCTCGACGTCCGGTCTGCTCGGGGATCTGCAATCGGCCCGAGCCGTCTCGACACCGTCGTGAAGCCGATCGGCGGCAAGGACGGCGGGCGAACGGCGGGTTCGCGCGAGATCGCGTGGGATTGCCGGTTCTTTCTGGGCGATCGACCCTGCATCTGGCATAAGCGCGATCAGGTGCTCTGTACGTGCGATCACTACGATCGGATCGAAGAGCGCGTTCTGATCGTGAAGCTGGACGCGATGGGCGACGTGCTGCGATCGACGGCGCTGCTGCCGCCGCTCGCCGAAGTGCATCCGCGTGCGGCCATCACGTGGATCACCAGGAAGGAATCCGTTCCGCTGCTCCAGCGGAATCCTTACATCGCCGAAGTCCTGGAACTGGGGCCGGAGGCGCTGGCGCACCTGCATGCACGCCGCTTTGATCGTGTGATCAATCTGGACGCGTCCAAAACGAGCGCCGCGCTGGCCACTGTGGCGCAGGCGCCGGAAAAAACCGGCTTCGTCCTCGACGAGCGCGGGTGGGTCAAGCCCACGAACGACGCGGCGCGGCGCTGGCTCGAGGCCGGCGTGTTCGACGACATCAAACGCCAGGGCGCCGAGAGCTACCAGGACCGGATGGCGGACATTCTCGCTCTCGCAGGACGCGAGCATCGCTACGTCTTCGAGCTCGCCGACGATGAGCGCGAACGCGCCCGCGCCCACCTCGCCTCACTGGGGCTCGACCCGCACCGGCCCGTGATTGGGCTGAATACGGGCGCCGGCGGTCGGTGGCCGCTCAAGCAGTGGCGGGAAGACGGCTACGTGGAGCTCGTTGGGAGACTTGCGCGCCGCGCGGACGTTCAGTTCGTCCTGCTGGGAGGCCCGCAAGAAGGCGATCGCCACGAGCGGCTCCGGGCGGCGTCGTCGGTGGCGTTGATCGATCCGGGGTGCGACAACAGCGTTCGCCATTTCGCCGCGCTTCTCAGTCACTGCGACGTCGTCGTGACCGGTGACACGCTGGCGATGCATCTTTCGCTGGCGTTGCGGAAGCGGACCGTGGTGCTGTTCGGACCGACGAGCGCCGCTGAAATCGAGCTGTACGGCCTGGGCGAAAAGGTCGTACCGAACATGGAATGTCTCAGCTGCTACAAAACGAGCTGCGATTTCGTCCCGAACTGCATGGACTTGATCTCGACGGACATGGTCGAGCACGCCGTGGTGCGGCAGATGGACATGGCCATCGGCGGCACGGCGGCTGTCTCCTTTACGCAGACTTCTGTCAGCCGACTGCCAGTCATAAAGGTTTCATAAGACACAAAGTCTCATAAAGTCATATCACCCCAGCGACAAAAGGTTTCCGTCGGGCAGACTCCGCATCAGCACCGCCTCTGAATCCAAGCAATTCGCGCCGGCCCAGCCAGGAATACTCCTTGCGGAATATGAGGTTAAGGAGCAAGCGGGCGGGCTGCCATATGACGGTGATCTCAAAGACGCGTAAAACGATTGGTTCGTTGACTTATGTCCTCGTTACGGCGGCGCGGGACGAGGCGCCCTTCATCGCCAGTACGATCGAGTCGGTTCTTGCGCAGAGCATTCAGCCGATGAAATGGGTAATTGTCAGCGACGGGTCGACCGACGGGACCGCGGAGATCGTGGCTCGTTATGCCGCGCGGCACAAGTGGATTGAGCTTATTCAGCTGCCCACGCGACCGCAACGGCATTTCGCGGGTAAGGCGCACGCAATCAACCTCGCCGTGTCGAGGGTGCAAGGCCTGCCGTACGACGCGGTCGCCAATCTGGACGCCGACGTTTCGCTCGACAAACACCATTTTGCGTTCCTGCTCCGCAAGCTGCTCGAGAATCCCTCACTCGGTGTCGTGGGAACTCCGTTCGAAGACCGGAGTCTCGCTTACGACTATCGCTTCGTCAGCATCGAGCACGTCTCGGGCCCATGTCAGTTGTTTCGCCGCGCGTGTTTCGACGACATCGGCGGATACATGCCCGCAAGACTGGGCGGCGTCGACCACATTGCGGTCATCACCGCGAGAATGAAAGGCTGGCGGACCCGGACGTTCATGGGCACGGTCTACTCTCATAACCGTCCCATGGGATCCTCCGAGCACGGTGCGTGCAGCGCCAGGTTCGGGCGAGGCATCGTCGAATACTCGATCGGCAGCCATCCCCTCTGGGAGCTGTGTCGTGCGGCCTATCAGGCGACGAAGAGACCTTACGTGGTGGGCGCACTGATGCTGCTGGCCGGATATGTCTCGGCGAGCATCCGCCGGGTCGAACGGCCCGTGTCTCGGGACTTCGTGAAGTTCCATCGTCACGAGCAGCTGCAGCGACTGCGCGTGTTCTTTGGCGGGTTGACGGCCATTTTGTCGAGCGAGGGCGATGTGAGGACGAAGCCCGTCCCCGCTAGGACTCTTAGTAGCGCCCGTAGCCTCGAGGCCGCCGGCTCCAGAAGCGCGAGCGCTAACATTTACGCTCGCGGCGCCTGATCGAGCAGGTCTGCATACACTCCGCGCGTCATCGCGCCAGCGGTGTCCCACGAGCGTCGCGTGTCGCCGGCAATCGAGCTGCTCAAGGGTTTCCGATTTCTGGCCCTTCTCGAAATTGTCGACTGTTTTACGAGCAGCGATCCGCTACCGAATAGACCTTAAGTCTTCCGGCTGCCTGATTTCCAAGTCTCTTTCGGGCGCAACTCCGGTACCCCGAACCGATTACTAGCGAAGAATCAAGACGTTGCCACGTCCGAGCGGCCAGGCCGCGCGGGAGCGCCATTTGCCTCCTCTAGCTTGCCCGTGGTCTCGCGACGGGTGTGTGTCTACAACAAAGGACATTGAATGCGCCTCCGCAACGGGCACTCCACTTCGGCCGATCGGAAGACCCGCGACCGGCAGTTTCTAGCGCCGGTTTCTGCAATCGGGTTCATCGTCGTCGTCACCATGTCGCTGTGGCAGTTTCGACCGCTGCGCGCGCAGTCCGGCGCGGCCAGCGTGTTGACGCAGCATAACGACGATGCGCGTACTGGCGCCAATCTGAGCGAGACCATCCTCACCACGTCAAACGTGAACGTCAACTCGTTCGGCAAGCTCTTCTCGCGGGCGGTCGACGGTCAGGTTTACGCGCAGCCGCTCTATGTGCCCGCGGTAAGTGTCGGCGGCGTGATTCACAACGTCGTGTACGTCGCGACGATGAAGAACAATCTGTACGCGTTCGACGCCGACGATCCTTCCGCGTCCGCTCCGCTGTGGCATGTCAATTTCGGTCCGCCTATGCCTATTGCCGACGCCGTCAGCGCAGCGGAAGACATCCAGAGCCCAGTCGGAGTCACCAGCACGCCGGTGATCGATCCCGGAACCGGCACGCTGTACGCGGTCGCGAAGACCAAGGAAGGAACGCCGACCAGCCCCATCTACCTGCAGCGGCTGCACGCCGTGGACATCGGGACGGGACAGGAACGGCCAGGAAGCCCCGCGGTAATCGACGGCACGGTCGCCGGCGCGGGAGACGGCAACGTCGGCGGAGTCATCCAGTTCAACCCGCTGAAGGAGCTCAATCGCCCGGCCCTGACGCTCGCCCGAGGCTACATCTACATCGCTTTTGGCTCGCACGAGGACCAGCGTCCGTACCACGGCTGGGTGTTCAGTTACGACGCCGCGACACTTCAGCGCGTCGCTGTGTACAACGTCACGCCCAGCGGATGGGGCGGGGGGATCTGGTCGTCTGGCCAGGGTCCGGCTGCCGACAGTTCGGGGGCAGTGTATTTCGCGACCGCGAACGGCACGTTCACGATGAACACGGGCGGCGCGGACTGCAGCTCGTGCTTCGTCAAGTTCGGCGGTCCGTCGCTGGCGGTTGCCGACTGGTTCTCGCCATCCAATCAGTCGTACCTCAACGGCAACAACTGGGAGCTGAACACGAGCGGCCCGCTGCTGCTGCCCGGCACCAACAATCTGATTGGTGGCGGGAAGGAAGGCAAGCTGTATGTGCTCAATCGCTCCAACCTTGGGCACTTCCAGGCTGGCAGCGACAGCCAGATTCTGCAGGAACTGCAGCTGACGTACGGCGATCACCTGCACGGTTCGCCGGTGTACTGGGAGAGCCCGGTGCTCGGTCCGCTCGTGTATCTCTGGTACGAGAACAACTATCTCGACGCATTCAAGGTCGTGAACGGCTTGATTCAGGCTGCCACGGACCCCAGCACCGGACTGCTGGTGCCGGCGATGCACAGCGCGATGAAAGTGCCGACCGGAATGCCGGGCGGCGTGCTGTCGGTGTCGGCCAACGGCAGCCTGGCGGGCACTGGCATCGTGTGGGCAACGGCGCCCTATTCGGGCGACGCGAATCTCAACACCGTCGCCGGCATCGTGCGCGCCTTCGATGCGAGCAACCTGTCGACCCTCCTGTGGGACAGCAAGCAGAACGCGACGCGCGACGACTTCGGCAACTTCGCCAAGTTCACGCCGCCGACGATCGCCAACGGCAAGGTCTACCTTGCGACCTTCTCCGATCAGTTGCTGGTCTACGGCCTGCTCGGGCCCACTCCCGCGCCGTCCGTCACGAGTGTGTCGCCGAGCAGCGGTTCTACCGCGGGCGGCACCCCGGTCACGATCACCGGCACGGGCTTCGCGTCGGGGGCTACCGTCACGATCGGCGGCGCCTCCGCGACCGGCGTGACAGTCGTCAGCAGCACCACAATGACGGCGACAACGCCGGCGCATGCCGTGGGTGCCGTCAGCGTCACCGTCACCAATCCCGACACGCAGTCGGGAACGCGGGCGAACGCGTTCACGTACGTGACGCCCCCGCCGGCCGTGAACGCGGTGTCGCCGGGCATCGGCCCGATCGCCGGGGGCACCGCCGTCACGATCGCCGGAACCGGATTCAGCGCGGGCGCGACGGTGACGATCGGCAGCGCGGCGGCGACCGGTATTGTTGTCGTCAACGCCACGACGATCACCGCGACGACGCCGCCACACGCCATGGGTGTGGTGGCCGTGACCGTCACCAACACCGACGGGCAGAGCGGCACGCTCAACAGCGGGTTCACATATCTCGGATCCGCGCCGACGGTCGCCGGCGTAGCGCCGACGAGCGGACCGACGGCCGGCGGCACACCGGTTACGATCACCGGCACGAACTTCGCTGCGGGCGCGACACTGACCATCGGCAGCGCTGCCGCCACCAGCGTGGTGGTTGTCAACGCGACGACGATTACCGCCGCGACGCCCGCGCACACGGCCGGTACGGTCAGTGTGGCCGTCACCAACGCCGATACACAGTCGGCGACGCTCACCAACAGCTTTACCTACACGTCGACGGCGCCGCCGCCGACGGTGACGAGCGTGGCTCCGACGTCGGGCTCGGCCAGCGGTGGAACGGCGATCACGATTAGCGGCACGAATTTCACCGCCGGCGCGACGGTCACCGTTGGGGGCACCGCTGCGACCGCGCTAACCGTCGTCAACGCGACGACGATCACCGCCACGACGCCGGCACACGCGGCCGGACTCGTCGGATTGACCATCACCAACACTGACGGCCAGAACGCGACTCTCGCGAACGCCTTCACCTACACCGCGCCGCCAGCCGGAGTCATTTTCGATGCGGTCGGGCCTGGCGCGGCCGGCATCTCGGTGTCGAGTGGATCCAGCCTGAGCTGGACGCACACCGTCGGCGCGGCCGCCAACACGCTGCTGACCGTGGGCGTGGCGGTAGGCAAGAGTCCCGACACGGGTCTGACGCTGGCGGTGACGTACAACGGCGTCCCGATGACGTCGGCGGGGATCGTCCACGCCAACAGCCGGACGGATGGATTCGTCCAGCT
>Ga0075425_100000407_pt1 | contig 39859 bp, 26 predicted proteins | sample SoiMethybrSBSTD4_FD_75300 | JGI IMG/M metagenome (GOLD analysis project Ga0075425, IMG submission 75300) | Bulk soil microbial communities from a Populus tree surrounding site in Tennessee, USA - Soil MetaG P. TD hybrid SBSTD4 | ecosystem: Environmental > Terrestrial > Soil > Tree plantation... | reverse complement strand
ACCGTCTTCGGCGCGCCTTCGTCGCAGCGCGCGTAGACGACCGGGTTGCCCGGCGCGCCCCACTCGGTGATGCCGACGTCGTAGACGCGCGACTCCTGGCAGCCAAGCTGTTCGAAGAAGCCCTTCACCATCTCGGCGCTCTCGGGAATGCCTTCGCCGCTGTTCGAGATGCTCGGCTGGCGAATCCACTTCTGCAGGTTCACGACGTGGTCGTCGATGTGCTCGTCGATGTAGGCGAAGACCTTCTTGAGGTCCTCCGATTGAATCTTGCTGAGGTCCGGCTGAATTTCCGTGTCGCCGGCCGGACGGATGCCGAGCTTCGGCTGGGCAGGTGCAGGTGCCGCGGCAGCGGACGTGGATGGTCCGCGCGAACACCCGGTGCAAATCACCGCAAGCGTGAAAGCCGCGATCCAGCAGCGCATCTGTTGTGCTCCTTCAAGTTCCGGCTCGTGAGAGCCCGGCCGATGCCGGCGATCAGGTAAGCGGCCTCTCACATCCGCCACGACGCCACGAAGGCACGAAGAACATCTTTTACAAAGCCGTTTTCGTATCTTCGTGTCTTCGTGGCGGCTCCCTGTGCGCCGGACGTGTGGGAGAACTCTAGGTGGCCGCGCGGCGCGCGTCAACCCGGGAGACGCCGGGTGACAAACAGGATTACTTCGGCGCCGCGGGTAGCCGCTGCTCTGGAGCGGTGACAACGCGACGGTATGACGCCCAATCCGCGTCCACGACGCGTTCGAGGAGGTCGCGGCCGATGGTGTAGGTGGCCGCGTAGCTGCGGAACTGGTTGAGGAACTTCAGCGTCGCGTCGGCCGACGGCATCAGCGCCTCGCGTTCGAGCACGGCCGCCGCCCGCGGAAAGTCAAGGACGCCGTCGAGATATTTGCGCGCAACGTCTGCCTCGATCGTGTGCAGCCGATCCACCAGCCGGCCGGCGGCCACGTGCCGCGCCGCCGTTGCCGGATCGAGGCCGGCAAGAGGAAACAGCTCGTCCCGTTCGAAAACGGTCCGCGCCGCGTCCGGAAACGCCAGCGCCGGCGCCAGCGACGAGGCCGCCTCGTGCAACGCCGATTGCATGCTGAATAGCGGCTGCACGACGAACTCCGGACGCGCGTCGCCAAACCGCGCATCGAGCAGCGCCGCGATCGTGTGATGGCCAGGGTAGGCTTCGTGGCAGGCGAGATCCAGCGCCCGATCGACCGTCAGCGGCATCGCCGCGTTCACCTGCACGCGGCTGACGAACCGCCCCTCGTAGCGCGTGAACGCGCTCCACGGCAGATCGTGCACGTACTCGACGTTCACGCGCTCGCCGGCCGGCAGGTCGAGATGCGCGCGCGTCGCCGCGCGGCACCCCTCGATCGCCCGCGACAACACCGCCGGCAGTCGATCGCCCTGAACCAGAAACTGCCGGTCGAACGCCGCATATCGCGCCGCGAGATCGCCTCGTCCGGGCAACAGGCGATCGAGCGCGACGCGGACGGCAGCGATCGATTGCCGCGCCGGATGCACGTCCGTGCCTGCCGCTGCCGCAGCCGGGTCACCGCTCTCGAGGCCGAACAACGTCCGCGTCTCGTTCGCGAACGATGGACGCGCGCCCTGCAGGATGTCGATCCGCGCACTGATTGCGGAAAGCTGCGAGGTCAGGAATCGACGCCGCATCCCGGCGTCGGTTGTCGCAGCATCGTCATTGGCGCGCAACGCGTTCGCAAGCGCGACAGCGCGGACGCGAATCTCCGCGAGCGTCAGGTGCTCGCGCTGCACCTCGGCTTGCCACGCCGGCGGTCCGTGGTAGCTGTCCAGCGAATCCGCGTCGCGGTCGCCGAGCGCGAGCGCCAGCCGCACGTAGCTGCGCGCGGCTTCGTCGATGGAAGGACCGGACTCGGGATGCCGGGCGACGCATCCGGCAGCGACAGCAGCCGACACACCCGCAACGATCGCCCGTCGAAGTTGTCGATGACTACGGCCCCACAAGTCAGCGATTCGACACGCGATACAGCGCGAAGTCGTCGGTGATCTGCTGCAGCAGGCGCGAATCGACGACGCGTGTGTCGGCTTTCTCCGGCTCCTTCTCGGCATACAGCACGAACTTTACGGATGCGCACTGCGGACCAAAGGCGCCGGGATCGAATACGTAGAGCCCTTCGTAGACGCTGTCGGTGGCCGACACGCGATGTTCGAGCTTGAATGGGTGGATTGGCATCACCTCCGCGTCGCCGCACATCGCGCGCATCCGCAGGAACCCGGTCGCAAAGTGCTTCATCGCCGGAATCGCAACGCCTTGTGTCTGCGCGGCGCCGCGCGCCACTGTCGTCCAGAAGCCTTCGACCATCTTCGGCGTGATGCGGACCAGCAGCACCGGTGGATAGTCGTCGACGTATTCCGACCAGTTGCCGAAGTCCATGGTTGGCCGGACGAGGACCGGTTGCGACGCCGGGGGGCGCGACCCGCCGCCGCTCCGCGACCGTGCGGCGATTTCCGCTTGATACCGCGTGCCGTAGGTCATCACCGGCGTGATGATCGAGACGTCGAAATTCGTCGACGTCATCTGATACGGTCCCAGGCCGCCGGCGCGATGCTGTGCCGCCTCTTTGAACGCGTCTTCCGGCAATGGCCACGCTGGCTCCACCGGCAGGTGCGACCCGCTCGGCGGCGCGGCGCCCTCCATCTTTTTCTCCGCGGCCGCGACCACGGTACAGACCTCCGCGACGCGAACGATCGGCGACCCGGAGCGGCTGCGGTCCGCCTTCTCGTCGAAGAGCGACGAGAGCCCGACCACGGCGCCGCCGGGTGTGAACGCTGGTCCCCCGGCGCTGCCGCGTGAGAGCCGCATGTCGGCAACGATGCCCTTCGCGTCGACGCTGGTCAGCGTTCCCGGTGTCAAGCCCTTCGGCTGCCGCATCGGCACGCCGATCGTGAAAATATCCTCACCGCTCGCGACCGTCGGCGCCGGTTGCGTGCACGCCAGCGGGATCGGGCGAATCGACGCGACCGCCGCCGGATCGATCCAGAGCACGGCGACATCGCGCGCAGCATCGGCGGCGAGGACGGTCGCCGCCACCTTGATCGCCGGCGTGACTTGCACCTCGATCGCGGTCGCGGTGCCGACGGCGCGCTGGCTCGTCGCAATCAGTCCCTTCGCGTCGATGACGAATCCCGACGCCCGGGCCGTCGGCGTCCACAGTGCGAAGACGCTGTCGTCCCACTGCGGCAGCACCACCCACGGATCGGTTTCGACGGCAGATGTCGCCGCAACGTTCTCCACCTCGGCGTTCTTCGCCGTCAGCTCCAGGACCGCGTCGCGGCCGGCGGCGATGTCCAGCGTCCGCGTCCACTGATACGACTTGCCCTGGAACACGAGCGGGTGGTCGGACTCGACGGTGTAATTCCCTGCGCGCAGTCGAACCTCCACGCTGCCATCCGGACCGGTGACCACTTCGCGCGGCGTAATCGTCGCCGGGTTGTCGCTGATGAGCAGCGTATGGCGCGGAATCGGCGCCGGTTTGCCGTCGGCGTCGACGAGCACCACTTTGATGTGAAGCACGCTCAGCGGCTGAGCGCAGACCGCGCCCGGGATGGCAAACGCGAGCAGCGCGAGAAGGAAGGTGCGCATCAGAAGGGTTCGGCGTTCGGCGTTCGGCGTTCTAGGTTCTAGGTTCTAAGGTTCTCGGTTCTCGAGTTCTAGGTTCGCCCAAGAACGATCCTACCGGAACTCAGGAACCTAGAACGAGAACTCAGAACGAGAACCCCGAACGCCGAACGCCGAACGCCGAACCCGGTCTGCCCCGTCACCGCACGGCGCCCATGAGTATCGCCAGCGCCTTGCGGAACGATGCAGTGCCCGGACGCTCGCCTTTGTAGTGACCGATCCGCACCACCACGAGCTGATGCGACGGGACGATCAGCACCGTCTGACCGCCGGCACCCGCCATGTAGTACGCCTCGCGCGGCACCGGAAACGCGTTGTCGCCGTTGATCCAGAAAAAGCCGCCGTAGACCGGACGCCCGTCGGCCGCCCACGCCGGCGCCACCGTGCTGACGAACTTCGTGAATCCTTCCGGGAGAAGGCGCTCGCCGTTCCAGACGCCGTCCTGCAGGTAGAGATTGCCGAGGCGCGCCCAGTCGCGTCCCGACATCAGCTCGTAGCCCTGCGTCAGGAAGTTGCCGTACGGATCGGTCTCCATCACCATCGATCGCACGCCAATCTTGTCGAACAGCGCGCGCTGCGGAAACGACAGGTACTCGTCGCCGCGTTTCTCGACCGCCAGCCGCACCAGGTAGTTGACGAGCACCGGGTCGCTGTTGCGGTAGCGGCCGACTGTGTTCGGCGGCCACTGCGGCGGACGAGTCGCCGCGTACTTGAACGAGTTGACGCGGCCGGTATAGAGGAACAGGTGATCCGGATAGGTTTTCGGGTCGTATTCGGGCTCGTCTGGCGCCTTGATGCGGATTCCGCTCGACATGTGCAGCAGATCCTCGATACGGATCTTCCGACGCGGATCGCCGGCCTGCTGCCACTCCGGAATCGGCGCCGGCTGATCGAGGCGGTAGACACCCTGCTTGATCAGCACGCCCATCAGCGTCGCGGTGACGCTCTTGCCCATCGACCAGCTCTCGAGCGGCGTCGTGATCGAGATCCCGGGCATGTAGCGCTCGCCGATCAGGCGGCCGCGGTAGGTCACGACCACCGCTGACGTGAGCGCTTCAGGCGGATCGAATGCTGCGTCGATCGCGCGCTTTACCTTGTCGGCGTCGATCGCGGCGGGCAACGGTTCGGACCCTGGCTCGTCGCCCATCGGCCACGGCGTCGCCTTGGCGTCGGGAAGATGGCGCGGCACGTCCACAGGCTTGAAGAACACGTCGTCGCGGCCGCGCGGAAGCGCGATGCAGCCCTGCGATCCGAAATGGCGGGCGACCACCACGACGCCGTTCGGCAGCGTGATGCGCACTTCCTTCTTCTCGCGATCGACCACCGGCTTGCCGACTTTCGTCCGCTCCTCGTACGGAGCGGTGAAGTAGCCGACGCTTTCCGCCGCGACGTCCGGATCGAGGCCGGTGATGAACACCGCCGAGCACATCGTCTTGGCGTAGCCGGACGTGTGGTGCTCGAGCGGGTCGCCGGGCGGCGGCTCGTACGGCGTGTCGAGCTCGAACTGCCTGGCGCGCGCGAGCAGCGCTTCGTTCGACGGCGGCGGCGTTTGCGGCGGAATCGCCGGTGCGGCGGCCTGTTTCGCGGCGCTGACGCTCGCATCGGGCGCGGCGCAGGCCAGTGCAAGCGAAGCGGCGACGGCCGCCGCGAACGCGATCGTCCATCGCAGTCGATCGCTGGACGTCGTGCCGCCACGAAGACACGAAGACACGAAGCATGGGCGGTACACAACCAGTTTCCGTGCCTTCATGCTTGCGTGGCCGATCCAGGGCTGCCAGGTCATGGGCGCGCTCCTCGGCGGCGAGGATAGCCGATCTCCTTGACCTTGGTGTCGTCGGCCCCTATAGTCCGCGCCATGCCCCGCACGCTTTTCCGCCTGCTCGCGTCGATCGGCCTCGTTGTGCTCGCCGCCGTGTCCAGCGCCCGCGCCGACGTGACACGATTCGACCTGTCCGGCACGGTCGTGGATGGAACCGGCGGGGTGCTGCCGGGCGTCACGGTCACGCTGAAGAACGTCGACACCGGATTCGTTCGTTCGGCGGTCACCGACGAACAGGGTCGCTACACGTTCACGGCGCTGAACCCGACGGGCAGGTGGACGCTGTCGGTGGAGCTGCAAGGCTTCGCGCCGCAGAATCGCGAGGGCCTCGAGTTCCAGGCCAATACGAAACCTGAAATCGATTTCCGGATGGGCGTCGGGACGATTCAGGAAGCGGTCACGGTGCAGGCCTCGGCGCCGCTGATCAGGACGCGCGAAAGCGAGCTGTCGACCATTCTCGACACCAAGCAGGTCGAGAACCTGCCGACCAACGGCCGCAACTTCCTGTCGCTGCTGCAAACGTCTGGCAGCGTCGTGCCGACCGGCTCGACCAGCAGCAGCAACATCTCGGTGAACGGGCAGGGCACGCGCATGGCGAACTTCGTCGCCGACGGCGTGTCGATGACCGGGCGCGAGATCCGCACGCTGAACGGCGAGTTCGGCGGCGGCAACGGGCTCGCCATCGACGTGATCAAAGAACTGCAGGTGATCACCAATGGCTTCAAGGCCGAAACCGGGCAAACCGGCGCCGGCACGATCAGCGTCGTCACCAAGTCGGGCACGAACACGCTGTCGGGCAGCGGCTACGGATTCTGGCGGCCGAGCGACTTCGTGGCCGCCAATCTGCTGACCGGACAGAAGACGACGCAAAAGCGGCAGCAGTACGGCGGCACGATCGGCGGCCCGATCAAGAAGGACCGGACGCACTATTTCCTCAACTACGAAGACACCAGCATCGACGATGTGGTCGTCGTGACGTCAGTACTCGCGCCGGGGACGTTTCCGGCGCCGCAGACGCAGCGGCAGGGATTTCTCAAGCTCAATCATCGGTTCAACGATCGCAACGCGTTCGACGCGCGCTACAGCTTCAATCGCAACAAGCAGGAGGGACAGGGCGTTGGCGGGCTGAATACGTACGATCGGCGGTCGAACACCGAGGGACGCACCGACGCCTTCGTCTCGTCGCTGGTCAGCAACTTCGGCTCGAACAAGGTGAACGAGGCCCGCTTCCGCTACACCTTCGACGTCGTCGACTTCTTCTCGCCGCTGACGGCTTCGAGCGGCGCCGAATCGCGGACGCCCGACTTCAGCAACGCGCCAGTCACGGTCACCTACACCGGCGTCGGCAACCTCGGGACGAATCCCGGCTTCCCGCAGAACCTGGTCGAGAAGCGCGCGCAGTGGGTCGATCATTTCTCGGTGGTCCGCGGCGCGCACCAGTTGAAGACCGGCGTCGACGTGATCGGCTCGTGGCGATTCGTCACGTTCTTCAACAATTTCGCCGGCACCTACACGTTCGCGCAGGGGACGAAATTTCCGTTCAATGCGAGCGACTCGGCGACGTTTCCGTTCCAGTTCACGCAGACTTTCGGCACCTCCGGGCTCAATTTCAAGGACTACACGGCCGGGGTGTTCGCGCAGGACGACTGGCAGATCACCCACGACGTGACGCTCAACCTCGGCGTTCGCTGGGACAAGGACTCGCTGTTCCAGGGCGACAACAACAACATCGCGCCGCGCGTGGGGTTCGCCTGGAACGTCGGCGGCAGCACGCGCACGGTGGTGCGCGGCAACACCGGCATCTTCTACGACACGCTCGAATCGTCGGCGATCAACCGCGAGTCGAACACCGGCCCGGTCGGCCAGACGACGATCGACCTGCGCCAGGGCGATCCGTTGTTCCCGACGTTCCCGAATCGTCTGAGCGCGTTTCCCTCCGGCGGCGCGACCGTTCCGCGCGCCAACGTCTACGTGCCGATCTTCCAGGGCTCCGACTTTCCCCTCGGCATCGGCAACGACTTCCAGCGCATCGCACCGCACTTCTTCAACACCAACGTCGGCGTTCAGCACGAACTCGGACGCGATTGGGCGGCGTCGGCCGATTACACGCGCGTCTACGGTTACGACATGCTGGTCACGTGGGACATCAACGCGCCGCCGTACTTTCCGCTTGGGCCGGGCCAGACGCGTACCGCGGCGCAAGCCGATCTGCTGCGGCCGCTGGGCGTGCCCAACCGCACCGGCGGACCGTACGGCATCGACTTCACCGGATTCCGCAATCTCTACTTGCAGTTCAATGGCGGTCACACCGAGTACAACGGCGTGAAGCTTGGACTCACGAAACGGCTGTCGCGCCGCTACGAGCTGCAGACCAGCTATACCTACGGCCACGCGCGCGGGGACGTCGACAACTTCCGGCTGGCCAACTCGTTCGTGCCGGGGCTGACGGACATCGGCGGCGATCGCGGGTATCAATGGGGACCGAGCGACACCGACACGCCGCACGTGTTCGTGCTGAGCGGGATGTACGAGGCGCCGCTCGGCCTGCGCGTGGGCTCCGTGCTGTTCGCGCGTTCCGGGTTCCCGTACACGGGCGTCGTCGGCCAGGATTCCAACGGCGACGGCTTCACGTCGAACGGCAGCTTCGGTGACCGTCCGGCGAGCCTGACGAGGAACTCGTTCCGCTATCCGCCGACCGTCACGCTCGATGCGAGCGTCGCCTACGACCTGAAGCTCGCCGCGTCGCACCGCGTCGAGCTGCGCTTCGACGTGTTCAACCTGCTCAACCGGTTGAACGTCGCGACCGTGAACAACATCGTCGGCCTGAACCCGGCTGCGCCGCCGGCGGCGTTCGGAACCATCCTCACGGTCCGCGATCAGCGCCAGGCGCAGGTGGCCGTGCGCTACCGCTTCTGATAATTACTTCGTGATTGGCAGGCTCTTGAGCGCGGCCTGCGCGGCCGCAATCTGCTGACGATACGCCGGCGGAGCCACTTTCACGAAATTTTCGTAATCGCGCCGCGCGTCGGCTGACTTGCCGAGATCGAGTTCGGCTCGCGCGGCGCCGAACAACGCCTCCGCATAATCCGGCCGGCTCGCCAGGGCAGCGCGATACGCTGCGAGCGCGCGGTCCGGCTGGTGCTGGAGCAGGAAGCCGGTGCCAAGCTCGTAGTGCGCTTCTGGGTAGGTGGGATTCCTGGCAATCGCGTCCTGCAGCCGCGCCTGCGCCGCCGTTTCGTTTCCGCCGCGACGCTCGACGACGCCAAGGTTGTAGTACGGCTCGGCGCGATCGGCGGCGGTTGCGATCGCCTGGGTGAATGCGCGCCGCGCCGCGTCGAGATCATTGCGGCGCGCCTCGACGAGCCCGAGGCGGTTCCACGCGTCGGCATCGGACGGATTCAGGCGGACCGCGCTCGACAGGACATCGCGCGCTTCGTCCAGGTGTCCGTCGCGCTCCGCGATCGCCGCGAGGTTCACATGAACATCGGCGTGACGGAACCCGGCGTCGAGCGCGCGTCGGTACAGATCGCGTGCGTCATGCAGGCGGCCAGCGCGATAGCGCAGGTCGCCGAGATACTTGAGCGCCAGGCCGTTGCCCGGGTCGAGCTGCAGCGCCCGCGTGAACTTCTGCTCGGCCGATGCAGCGTCGTGTCCCGTGAGATCGATGCCGTCCTCGATGGCGGCCCAGACGGCGATCCGATCCTTCGGATCGATTGCGCCGCTCGCAGCCGTCGGCACCGTCGACCCCGAGGCATAGCCGAGGCTGCGCAGCCGCTCGGCCGATTCGCTAACCGCGGCCGCGGGCGTCTCGCCCGTCGTGCGGCCTCGGGAGTCGAGCGCGTGCAGCGCTCGCTGCAAGCCGCTGGCGAGTGCGGCGCGCTCCTCCAGCCGGTTCTGCAGCTCGCCCGGATCGTGTTCGAGGTCGTAGAGCTCGGACCGTGGCGCCTCAACCAGCTTCCAGCGCGCGGTCCGCACCGCGCGGAGCGGGCTCCATCCGAGCAGGACGTTCTGGTAGTACGACTCCGCATACGCCGCTCGATCAGGATCGCCCGGCGCGCCGTCGATCAGCGGCAACACGCTTTGGCCGTCGGTGCGATCGAGCGTCGTGCCAGCGACCGCGGCGATCGTCGGCGCGAGATCGGCGGTCTCGACCGGCACGTCGACGAAGCGCGAAGGCTTTAGCCGAGCGTCGGGCGTGCCCGCATCAGCTGATCGCTCGGCTGAAGGCTTCGCGCTCCGTTTTATCAACAACGGCACGCGAATCGTCGAATCGTAGAGAAAGGTGCCGTGGGTTCGCTCGCCGTGCTCGCCAAGCGATTCGCCGTGGTCGGCGACGATGACGATCGTCGCGGCCGCGAACAGATCGCGCTGCCGAAGGTGATCGAGAAAGCGACCGACAGCCGCGTCGGTATACGCGACTTCGCCGTCGTACGGGCTGTCGCTGTACGCGGCGGCGAACGGCGGCGGTGGCGTGTACGGCGAGTGCGGATCGAACAGATGAATCCACGCGAAGAACGGCTGCGCGGCGTTGGTGTCGATCCACGCCTCGGCCGATTGCAGCACCGCGTCGGCCGACCGCTCGATTGCGCCAGGCGAGGCCAGGAACTCGTCGTCGTAGCGGTCGAAGCCGCGTGACAGGCCCGACGATCGGCGCAGCGGATAGCCGCCGACGAACCCGCCGGTCGCGTAGCCTGCGGCCTTCACGGCGGCAGCGAGGGTCGGCGCGGTTGGCGACAGACGGAACCCGTCGTTGGTGCGCACGCCGTGATCCACCGGGTGCAGGCCGGTGAGGATGGTCGCGTGCGACGGCAGGGTGAGCGGCACCTGGCTGATCGCTGCGGTGAACCGCGTCGCCTCGCGTGCGAAGGCGTCGAGCGAGGGCGTGAGCCCGCGCGTCGAGCCGTACGACCCGAGCCGATCGGCCCTGAGCGTGTCGATCGTGATCAGAACGATTGGCGGACGCGGTCCGCGATCGCGGACCGCGGCGTTGTGGCCGCTCGAACACGCCGCGCACGCGAGAACCAGGTAAGAAAAGAGCGCGACCGCGCGCATGCCGGGCTAGTGTACAACTCCGGTCGTAGCGTCAGACCGAGCGCGAAGCCTTCAGGCGAGCGTTCGCCGCTCAGCTGAAGCTTTCGCGGTCTTCCGCATCGAGGTCTACATGCATCGACGCATTTCACTGTTGGCGACCACACTCACGCTGTCCTGCGCAACGACGGCGTTCGCGCAGTCCGCTCCCGTGTTCACCACCGAGGATATGCTCGCCGTCCGCGCGTTCGCCGGTGGGCAACCGCTGGCCGTTTCGGCCGACGGACGCTGGGTCGCGTACGTCGTCGCCGACGGCAGCGACGAGTGGAACATCCAGGAACCGCGGCCGACTGGCCATGTCATGGTCCAGCCACTCGGCAGCGATCGCGCCGGCGCACCGCGAGCGTTGACGAGTGGAGCAACGCACAGTTCGTTCCCGGTCTGGTCGCCCGACGGCCACCGGCTCGCGTTCGTCCGCGAGGAATCGTCCGGCGGACGCGTCGTCGTCTGGGACGCGGACCGCGACGTGACGACGCCGGTTGGCGACGCGTTCACGGCGCGCGCCTACCTCGCGCCCCAGTGGCATCCGTCGGGTACCTCGCTCATCGTCGCCGCGCCGCTTCCCGATCGGCAGCCGCCGACGTATCGCGTTCGCGTCGTCAAGAATACCGACGCGCGGATTCCCGGCGATCAGTTCTTCACCGACGAGCGCCGGGCGATGTTGACATCGATCGATGCGAGCAGCGGCAAGGCGACGCCGCTTGCCGGCGAACCGGTTGTGCTGCGCTCCTTCCGTCTCTCCCCGACCGGACGCGACGTCTTGTTGGTATCGCCCGATCCGGCCACGCTCGGCGTCATCGGCAAAGAGCAGAACGACGCGTTCGTCCTGTCGATCGCCGGCGCGCGGCCGGCAACGCCGCGCAAGCTCGCCGACCGCGGTCGTTTTACGTGGGCGCCCGACGGGACGCATCTGCTGTTCGCGAGCGACGGACGGTTGATGAGCGTCGCGATCGAGGGTGGGCCGGCAACACCGTGGCGCGAATCGTTCACGCTCGCGGCCAGCGAACCGATCTGGTCGCCCAACGGCGCGCGCTTCGCGACGCTCGTCGCCGATCCGAGCGTGTCGGATCCCGAAATCGAACCGGTGCGGCCGGGTATGTACACGATCGCGCAGCCGTTCATGGATCTCTATGTCGTCTCGGCCGACGGCGCGGCGCGCAACGTCACCAGCGGCTTCGACGATCAGATCAGCGACGCGGTGTGGGCGCCTGACGGATCGGCCGTGTACTTCCGCGCGGTAAACAACTCGACCTACGACGAGTCGCTCTACAAGTACACGCCCGACGACCAGAAGCTGCAGCGGGTCGCTCAGGGTCAGGCGTCGTACGGGCGCTTCGCCACCACCAGCCGCGGCCTGGTCGTGCCGATCGAGGATGCGACGCACCCGGACGATCTGTGGTTTGTCGACGCTGCCGGCCGCCGCACGCGGATCACCGATCTGAATCCGCAGCTCGCGCGCTTTGCGTTCAGTACGCCGGAGATGTTCTGGTACTACAACGCCGACGGCGACCGGCTCGGCGCGCTGCTCTACAAGCCCGCGGGGCTGCGGGCGGGTGATAAGGCGCCGGTGATCACCTGGGTCTACGAGAAGATGACGCCGGCGATCCACCGCTTCGACGCGCGCGACCAGATGTTCATCAGCCACGGCTACGCGATGGTGATGCCGAACGTCAAGATCAAGGTGGGTCAGACGGCCGACTCGTACGAGAAGTGCGTGATTCCGGCGGTGAACGCCGTCCGTGCGATGGGCTTCACGAACGGTCGCTTCGGGCTGTGGGGCCACAGCTTCGGCGCCTACGCGACCTCGAACCTGATCACGCGGACGACTATCTTCGCCGCGGCCGTGTCGGGCGCGACGCCGCCGGAGCTGTTTCGCAACTGGGCGAGCGGCCGCGACCGCGATTCGCGGAACATCGAGACCGGCCAGGCGCGGATGGGCGGCAGCCCGTTCGAGTATCCGGAGCGCTATCTCTCGCAGTCCGCCTTCTTTCACCTCGACAAGGTCGCCACGCCGGTGCTGATCCTCCACGGCGAGAAGGATCTGACGATCCTCTTCGGCGAGGGCGAGATGATGTTCTACGCACTGCGGCAGCTTGGGAAGACGGCGGAGTTCGTCGCCTACGCGAACGGCGACCACAGCCTGTCGCGGCACTCGCGCGCCGACGCGCTCGACGTCAACCGCCGCATCCTGGAGTGGTTCGATCGGTACCTGAAATCCGCGGATACACCCAAAACGCCGTAGCAACCGGGTAGTTCGCGACAGCATAGCAGGAACGCAAAGAGCGCAAAGGCACGCAGAGGAGAGCGCGCGTCGCACGGCGGCCGGCTCCGCCGGCCGATCGACGCGGCCCGACGAACGCACAGAAATACGACCGCAAAGCCAGGCACGAGCGGTCGCATTTCTGTGCGTTCGTAGGACCGCGTCCGCCGCGAAGCGGCGGCGTGCGACGCGCGCCAGCGACTGCCTATCGTCAGCGCGGCTCGAAACCCCCAGCCATCAGCTCCGCAGCCACACAGTCTTCTCTGCGTTTCTTTGCGCTCTTTGCGGCCTTTGCGTTCCAGCTCTAGTCCCGCAACCGGCTGCAACGCAACGAATTTCACGGCGCGCCGATCTCGAGTTCGAGCGCGGACACCGACGCCGCTGGAAATTCCCACGCGCCGTCGCGGGTGAACGGCTTCTCCACCGTTTTCATCACCTCGCCGCTATTCAGATACGACAGCTCCACCGCCGGGTCGGCGGTGATCTCGAACACGCGTCCGCTGCGGATCGCGTGTTCGCCAGCCTGAATCGTGGCAGTCACCGATCTCGTGCGTCGTGTATTCGCGACGTGAAGGTACAGCGTGTCGGCGCGGCGACTGGCCACGACATCGAGGCCATCGGGCGCAGCGGTCATCTTGATCGCGTGGCTGCCGATGTGGCGGCGATACAGCTGCATCACGCGGGCGACTGGCTGCAGGTAGGCGCGGTTGTTGCCCTTCGGCATCGGAATGATCACCGCGTTGTTCTGCCATCGGGTGCCGCAGAAATCGGCCGCGGTCGCAATCTTCAGCACATCACCGTGCCGCTGGTGGTTGTTGAGAATGCGTGCGTAGGACACGCCGGCCGCCCACGAGGCGAGCACGTCGCCACGATCGCGGCCGGGAATCACGAAGTGGCATTCGGTGAGCGCCAGCGGAATGCGCCGTGCGCCGAGATTGTCGCGAACCGTTCGGATCTTGGTGTCGGTGGTCTGCCACGCGGTCATCAGCTGCGCCCAGGCCGCATCGGGATCACGACGATACATCTCGCCGCGCAGCACCGGCTGCCGCGGCGAATCCGGATCGAACATGTGATGGAACGCCAGGTACTGCACGTGCTCGCCAGCCACCTCCGCCATGCGCGGCGCCCACCCACTATCGCCCCACGCGATCAGCTGAATCTCCGGATCGGCCGCACGCATCGCCCTGGCAAACGCCACGGTTTTCTGCGAAGCGGTTTCGACGTCGAAGCCATTCTTGTCGTAGGAGGTTTCGTTGCCGATCTGCCAGTGTCGAACGCCGAACGGTGTGGCCTGACCGTGCGCCTTCCGCTCAGCATTCCCGGGATCGTTGCAGTAGGCCACCCACGCGGCAGCTTCCTTCGCGTCGCCGGTGCGGACGATGCCCTTCGCGTTCATGTACTGCTTGCGGCCGTCGGACTCGAAGTTGACGCAGATGAGCGGCTCCGCGCCCACCCGGCGACAGAGATCGACGAACTCGGCGGTACCCACTTGATTCGATTCGATACCGCCCCACAACAGGTTCAGCATCGGCCGGCGCGAGTCGCGCGGTCCGACGCCTTCGCGCCAGCGGTAGAAATCCGCAAAGATGCCGCCCCACCGCATCATCGTCGGCCCGAGTTCCCGCGTGACCTCGACGACGTCGTCGCGCCACGCGTCGCGCCCGTGATCCCATGCCGCTTCGACTGAACCGTCCGTCGCGCCGAGCGGTTCCATGAACTGCATGTAGAGGTACGGCGACAGTTCGTAGAGCGGCGCCGGCTCCAGCACGATCGCGCGTCCGTCCTGGCGCTGGGCCTCGACCGATGCCGGCGCGGCGCCGCGAAGCACGCCCGCCGCGGCGATGCCGGCGGCAGTGGATTCCTTGAGGAACGTTCTGCGATTCATGGGTGTGGATCTCTTCGTGACATCAGAGCAGGAACGCAAAGACCGCAAAGCGCGCAAAGGCACGCAGCAGGAGTGCGCGTGCCGCACGTCGGCCGGCTCCGCCGGCCGATCACCGCGGCCCGGCGCGAAGCGGCGGCGTGCGGCACGCGCGAGCAGCTCCACGATCAGCGGCGCTGTTCGTGAACCCCGAGTCGAGCGATCACGACGGCATTAACGATCTTCCCCGCGTTTCTTTGCGCTCTTTGCGGTCTTTGCGTTCGCGCGTTACTCCCGCAATGCCGATCACGTAACGACGCGATTTACGGCGACGGCGCCTGGGACTTGAGCGCCGCGTACTTCGCCAGCGCCGTGTCGACGAGCGACGAGACGGAGCGGAACACGCTGTACTGCTGTTCGGTCGGCGCGTAGTCGCCTTGCGAGACATAGCCCTGCAGCGCCGCCATCCGGTTGTTCAGCTTCAGGTCGAACACGAGCATCTGGTCGTCGTAGCCGACGAAGCGCAGCTCGACCAACTCCTTCTGCACCGCCTCGAGCGCCGCGTCCTGACGCTGCGCCGCCGCGTCCTTCCTCGACGCCAGCGCCTTGCGCATCCGCACGATGTCGTTGACGGCGTCGTGGATCGCCGACACCTTGTCGCGGATCATGATCAGCAGGTCGAACTGCTCCTGCAGTTCCGCCGGAGTCGCCTGCGATCGCGAGTCGGCGACGATGCGCAGCGGCTGCGTCTGCGAGTCGGCACCAGCCTTCAGGCGCACCTGGTAGGTGCCGGGCAGCGCGATCGGTCCGCGCAGGTTGCCGCCGGCGAGGAACGTGCCGCCGTCGATCCCGTGCGCATCGGGGTAGCGCATGTCCCAGATGAAGCGATGCATGCCGCGCGCCCCAGGCGGCCCGTTGCGATCGCGGCTGGTCGCCGTCTTCACCACCTCGCCTTTGGCGTCGGCGATCTCGAGCGTCACGTCCTGGTCGCGTCCGAGCCAGTAGGTGATCACCGCGCCGGCCGGCGGGTTCTGACCGGCGCCCGCTGGCGCACGGCCAAAGCCGGCGCGGCGCGCCCGGACCGCGTCGCGCGGCGCGACGAGGTGTGCGGTTGCCGTCGCTGCCGCCGTTGCGACCGGCATGTCGGCCAGATCGTGCAGCGGCGTGACGTCGTCGAGCACCCAGAACGCGCGGCCCTGCGTCGACGCGATCAGATCGTTGTCCTTCACTGTCAGGTCGGTGATCGGCACGATCGGCAGGTTCAGCTGCAGCGACTGCCAGCGGTTTCCGCCATCGACCGAAAAATACACGCCGGTCTCCGTGCCGGCATAGAGCAGATTCGGGCGCTTCGGATCCTCGCGCACCGTCCGCACGAAGCTGCGCTCGGCAATCCCATTCGCGATCGCCTGCCACGTCTTGCCGTAGTCGGTCGTCTTGTAGATGTAGGGGTGGAAGTCGTCGAGCTGATACCGGTTCACGGCGGCGAACGCCGTGCCCGCGTCGTGCGGCGACGGTTCGATGATGTTGATGCGTGTGTACGGCTGGATCGCCGGCGGCGTGACGTTCTGCCAATCGCCGCCGCCGTTCCTGGTCACCTGAATGACGCCATCGTCGGAGCCGGTCCAGATGACGCCCTGCTGCTTTGGCGATTCGGCGATCGTGAAGATCGTGGAGTAGTACTCCTCGAGCCGGCCGCCCTTCTGCTTCGCGGTGTCGTTGCGCGTCAGGTCCGGGCTGATCGGCTCCCAGCTGCGGCCGCCGTTTTTCGACCGGAACACGACCTGCGCGCCCGCATATACCGTGGCGCCGTCGTGCGGGGAAACGATGATCGGGTAGGTCCACTGAAAGCGGTACTTCACGTCGGCCGCGGTACGGCCGCCGTTGTAGTCGGGCCACACGGTGACGTTCTGGCTTTCACCGATGCGCTCGTCGTAGCGCGTCATCAGCCCGAAATAGCTGCCGCCGAAAATCACCGGCGGGTTCGACGGCGTCGGCGCCAGATAGCCGCTCTCGCCGCCACCCACCGGATGCCAGTCGGTTTCGGTGATGCCCGCGCCACCGGTCCGGCTGGCGATCGACACCGTCGTGTTGTCCTGCTGTGATCCGTAAATCCGGTACGGCGCGCCGTGATCGGTAATCACCGCGTAGAACTGCGCCGTCGGCTGATTGTCCATCGAGCTCCACGTGCGGCCGCCGTTAAAGGTCACCGAGGCGCCGCCGTCGCTGCCGTTGACCATCCGCTTCGGATCCTTCGGATCGATCCACAGATCGTGATAATCGCTGTGCGGCGTCTGCACGTTCGTGTAGGTCTTGCCGCCGTCGGTCGACTTGTAGAAGTACTTCGCGCAGAACGTGTAGATCGTGTTCGCGTCGACCGGGTCGGCGAAGATATGGCCGTAGTAGTACTGACGCGCGGTCATGTTGAAGTCGTCGTTCAACAGCTGCCACGTGCGGCCCGCATCGTCGGACCGGTAGATCCCGCCTTTCGATTCGGCTTCGACGGTCGCCCACACGCGCTGCGGGTTGGCCGGCGACACCGCGACGCCGATCTTTCCGAGGTTGCCAGACGGCAGCCCGGTCGTGAGCTTCGACCAGGTGTCGCCGCCGTCAGTTGATTTGTAGAGGGCGGATCCGGGTCCGGTGCTGTAGATGTCCCACGGCGTCCGCAGCACCTGCCACGTCGTCGCATAGAGGACCTGCGGATTGGTGGCATCCATCGCGATGTCTGCAGCGCCGGTTTTGTCGTTCACATAGAGCACCTTCTGCCACGTCTGGCCGCCGTCCTTCGATCGAAACACGCCGCGCTCGGCGTTGGCGCCGTACGGATGGCCGATCGCCGCGACGTAAACAAGCGACGGGTTCGTCGGATGAACCTGCAGGCGGCCTATCTGACTGCTGTCGGCGAGGCCGACGTGCGTCCACGTCTTGCCCGCGTCAGTCGACTTGTAGACGCCGTCGCCCGCTGACAGATTCCCGCGCAGGCAGCCCTCGCCCATGCCGACGTAGACGATGTTCGGATCGGACTGGGAGACGGCGACGGCGCCGACCGAGCCGCTGCGGAAGAAGCCGTCGGAGACGTTGCTCCACGTCAGTCCGGCGTCGTCGGTTTTCCAGACGCCGCCACCGGTCGCGCCCATGTAGTAGACCAGCGGCTGCGAGGCGACGCCGGCGACGGCAGTGACGCGTCCGCCGCGAAACGGACCGATGTTCCGCCAGCGCAGCGCGCCGGAGAGATCCGGCGTCGGTTGTGCCGCTGTCGGCTGCAGCGTGAGAATCGCGACGACAAAAGCAAGAAGAATGCGCATGGTTCTGGCCCGTCGTGTTATATGCCGAACCATCGTCGGTGTAAAGGAACCGCGAACCAACGCAGAAGCAGTCGCGCACGTCTGACAATGCGCGTGCGTGTGCAATCGGCACCGCAAGGGAGGCGACATGTTCGACGTGCGCAACGATCTGCGAGGGGCGCTTCGCTACGCAAGGCGTCATCCGGCGTTCGCCGTCGCCGTCACGACGACGTTGTCGCTCTCAATCGCCGCAGCGACGACGGCGTTTGGTCTCGCGACGGCGGTGCTGTGGCGGCCGCTGCCCTTCCGCGATGGCATGTACGGACGGCTTGCGGTGCTGGTCGGTGGCCGCACGCGGGCGATCGGCGTTCGTCTCGCGATCGGCGCGCCGCCGGCAGCGGTCGCGCGGCAGGTGGTTCGCGACAGCCTTGGCAACGACGTCGCGGGCGTCGCGATCGGCAGCGTGCTCGCGCTCGCTGCCGGATCGCTGCTGCAGAGCCTGCTCGTCGGCGTGTCGGCGCGCGATCCGGCGACGCTCGCCACCGTCGCCGCACTCCTCATCGCCGTTGCGGCGGCGGCCGCGTTCCTTCCGGCGCGGCGTGCCGCGCGCATCGATCCGGTCACCGCGCTCCGCTCAGAGTAACGCGGTTCATCAAATTCCGTCCGACACGTAATCAACGTACGGCCGCCCTTTCAGGGCGGCCGTTCCCATGACGCAGGAGCGCGAAGGCTTCAGCCGAGGGTCTCCGGAAGGCTCTTTGCTACCGGTTTCCAGCACTCGCGATCTGCGTGCATTTTTCGCCGTTTCACTCGGCGGCCGCGTCAGAACCGTCAGTGTTGAACCAGTTTCGTGCTGCCCGTCGGTGGCCGGCGCGGACGCCGAATGCGCGCAATCGTCGCTGTTGCACACATTCTTCAGGAGGGATGCAGATGATCCGCCGCATCGCGGCCGTCGTCCTCACGCTCGCACTCACGCCGGCGCTCGTCCACGCACAGGACACTGTGCTGACCGTGACCGCGCCGTCCGCTGACGTCTACAAGTCGCCGAGCAACGTCACGCCCATCGTCGGACACGCGTCGCGCGGCGCGGTCCTGCCGGTGTCGAGGAATCTTGGCAGCTGGGTGAAGGTCGCGTGGCCCGGCGCACCCGACGGCGTCGGCTACGTCCACGTCACGATGGGACAGCTCGGTCCCGCGAGCGGGGCGGCGCCGGCGACCAGCATGTCGCCACGCGCTTCGTCCACCACCGCGGCGCCCGCGCCGGTCCCGCCGGCGCGCACGGCAGTGCCGACCCGCGCCGTCGCGCGGCCGGCGGTCAACAAGACACCGGAAAGCCATCTGCTCGGTGTCGGCGGCCTGGTCGGCCCGATGAGCACAATCGGCGCGAGCGCGCGCGCGTGGCGCGACGATCGCCTCGGCTTCCAGCTGGCGCTGACGCGCGATGCGATGAGCAGCGACCTCGCCGGCAATCGCGTCACATCGATGCAGATCGAGCCCGGCGTCGTGTATGGGCTGCTCGATCACGTGACCGACTACGTTTGGCTGCGGCCGTACGTCGGCGCGGCGTTGAGCGTCCGTCGCGAGACACTGCGGTTCCCGACCGCGACCGGCGTCGAGCCGGTGTCGGACAGCGGTCTCGGACTGCGGCTGTTCGGCGGTACCGAGTTCACCTTCGCGAGCGTGCCGCAACTCGGCCTCAGCGTCGACCTCGGCTATCGGCGCGTGCCCACGCCGTTCGTCGGATTCGAAGCCGACCGCCTGAGCGCGGCGATCGCGGGACACTGGTACATCAAGTAGCGAGGAGCCCGGAAACCGCGGAGAACGCAGAGCCCGCAAAGATTTCTTGTACAAAAGAATTTCTCTGCGTGCTCTGCGAAACTTCGCGGTCTCAGCGTTGACGCTACGTAGCGCAGGCCTTCAGGGCTGCCTCCGCGCGGCCGGAACGGCAGGCCTGAAGGCCTGCGCTACCACGCGTCCGCACAGAGACGGTGGCGCGGATCACCTCGATCTCACGCTGAAACCTGTGAGCACGCTGACGCGGGTGCCGACTTTTGACGGCACGACTGCGACGTTCACCGGCACGTTCAGCGCCCCGGCGCGAAACGTCATCCCGGTCGCCAGCACCAGCGCCGTTCCTGCCGGCGTGATGTTCGGCCCGATGCCGAACTCGGCGCCGTCGTGCGTCCGCACGCCGACCATCCAGCTCAGGCTCGGAAGCGCGACGCTTTGCTCCAGACCGCCAATCAGCGCGACCCACTCGGTCACCATCGTCACCGGGCCGCCTTTGGCGAAGAACTGCCGCTCGAATTGCCAGCCAAACTGCGAGATGTGCGGCGTGACGTCGATCTCGCGTGTCGCCAGTTCCTGAACGACACCGTCGCTCAACAACGTAAGGCCGAAGCGCGGTCCTGAGAGATCGGCGGTTTTGGCGATCGGCGGCAACGTCTGGCTTGCGGCCGGCGCACACGCAAGCAGCATGAGCAGGCATCCTGCGGCGAGGTGACGGACGACACGGGTCGCGTGCGACGACCAGATAAATGATTGCTGCATGGCGTTTCCTCCTGAGGCCGCGGTGCGCGGCATGCGAAGCGTCCTCGCGCTTCGTCACCGCCATCCTCGTTCCGGGCGTTCAGGAAGTCCTGTTGGACGCGCTGAAAAGTCCTGAATTCGACCAGGCCTCTGGTAGCGCAGGCCTTTTAGGCCTGCCCACGGCCGCTGGCAGCCTGAAGGGCGGCGCTACGGTTGTGAGATCACGCGGCGCGATTGCGGAGGCGAGCGAGCGCCAGTGTCCACGCGGCGGGATTGCCCGCAACCTGGAGCAGCGGTTCGATCGGGACGGTCCACCCCGCATTACCGGGCGGCGCGTTCGCAAGGGCCTCGGCAAGCATGCCGCCCGCGCTGTCGTGATCGCCGGCAAGGACCCGTTCCGCTGCCTGCGCCATTGCCGCTTCGACGAGAGGGATACTGCGGCCGCCTCCGACCGACGCGACAGCGGGTGATGATACGTGGTCGAGTACGCCGGCGGCGGCGAGCGCAACGTGGGCCATCGGGTGCGCGGCGATGCGGGCAGTGGCGCGGGTGAAGGCGGCGCACGCCTCCTCCTTGCGCCCGCGCCGCAGCTGCAGCGCACCAATCGCGTACCACGTGTTGGCCGCGCACTCGCGCGCGTACAGCTGTCCCGCATGCTCCGATGCGAGCTCGCGTTCGAAGTCGTCGAACGCACCGCTGCCGTCACCGCGAGACAGCCGAATCAGCCCGCGTAGCCAGTACAGCGCGACGGGGTTGAACCGCGCGCCCGTGGTCGGGTCGCCGGCCTGGGAGGCGAGCCCGGCATCGAGTTCGCGTTCGGCTTCGTCGAACACCTGTCGCGCGACATACACCGTGGCGGCGAGCCAGTGCGCGAGCGGAAAGTGCGGCAACAGCGCAAGCGTCTGGTGCGCTGCGCGCAGGCGCTCTTCGCCCCAGCTGACGTAGGCGAGCCGGAAATGGTGGCGCCAGTTGTCGGGCTCGAGCGCGACGGCGCGCTTCGACGCGGCGCGGGCGTCGAGCTGCTCGCCACCGCGCTCGAGGACGAAGCCCAGCGTCGCCCATGCCTCCGCCGCCTGCGGTTCAAGGCGGCACGCCTCGCGCGCGTGGCGGTTCGCCAGCGCCAGCGCCGCTTCGTCCGGCGCCGGATCGGCGCGCGTCATTTCGAACTGCATCGCGCAGGCGTTGGCGAGGCCGATGTGGGCCGAGGCGTAGTCGGGGGCGCTGTGCAGCGCCTCTTCGAACACCGTGCGCGCGCGCCGCACGCGGTCGGCCTCGAGCGATTCGAGCAGCGCACGCCCTTCGACGAAGGCGCGATGTGGCGCGAGCAGCGCGTCGAGTGTCTCGTCGCTTTCGCGGGTTACGATCGGCGTGACCGCGACAGCGAACCGATATCCGCGTCGCGGCACCGTCTCGATATAGCCGGCGCCATCGGAGCGGGCGCCGAGGACGCGCCGCAAACTTGAAATCGCCTGCTCGAGACTGTTGTCGCCCACGGCAACGTCTTTCCAGCCGGCCTGCAGCAGGTCGTCCTTCGAGACAATCTGGCCGGCGCGCGCGACCAGCAGCGCCAGGATGTCGAGCTGACGATCGGACACGGCGAGCGGCTGACCGGCCGCTGTCAAGCGACGACGTGGAACGTCGAGCTCGAACTGGGAAAACGCGAACCGAAGTCCGGACGGCACGGCAGATTGTAGACACAAGGATCGTCGATCGGCCCGTGCAGTTTCGCGCAACGGCATCGCCAACAGCCGGCGGTACAATCGATGCACTCCCCCGGGCTGCACCTCGGAGTGCGTATGCCCAGAAAAGTGCTCGTCGGCGCGTGCCTCGTCGTCGCCGCGCTCGCAGCCGGCCTGTTCCTGTGGGTGAGAGCGGTCTTCACCGACGACATCGTCCGGCGCGCGCTTGCGTCGCAGTTGTCGAGTGCCCTTGGACAGCCGGTCACGATCGGCGGCATCGGCGCCGGCCTCTATCCGCGCGTGACGGTCAACCTGAAAGATGTGGCGATCGGCGAGCCGGCACGCATCCGCGTTCGGACGCTGCACGTCGGCGCCAGCCTTGGCGCGCTGCTGTCGCGACGGATCGAACATGCACGTCTCGAGCTGGCCGACGCGCGCATCGCGCTGCCGCTGCTGCCGTTCGCATTCAGCGGCGCGGCGCCTTCAGCATCGGGCAGCGCGCCGGTCGAGCTCGTGTCGGTGGACGCCGTCGTGCTGCGCAACGTCGAACTGGTCAGCGGCGGCCGCACGGTGACCGGCGACATCGACATCGTGCCGCAAGGGCGCGGCGCCACGATCCGGAAGGTGCGGCTGCGGACCGACAACGCCACGATTGACATCAGCGGGCAGCTGACGGATCTCTCCGGGCCAACCGGCGATCTCTCGATCACGGCTGGTGTACTCAATATCGATCGCCTGCTCGCCTTTGCGAACGACTTCGTCACCGACAGCGGCATGAAGCCGGCGGCGCCGCCATCGGGCACCTCACATCGAAGCGGTTCGAGCGCACGACCGATTGCAGCGACGGCGATGAACATCGGGATGGCGCTCGCGGCCGAACGCGCGACAATCGGCACGCTCGTTCTCGACAAGCTCGCAGGTCAAGCGCGTCTTACGAACGAGGCGATGCGGCTCGACCCGGTCGACTTCGGCGTCTTCGGTGGGCACTACAACGGATCGCTCGTGTTCCGCCTCAGCGACACGCCGGACATCGCGCTGCGCGCGACGCTTGCCGGCGTCGACGTCGCCGCCGCCACACGCCTTGCCGGCAGCCCCGGCACGATCTCCGGCACGCTGTCCGGCCGGCTGAATATCGCGGGTCGCGGGCTCACCGCGGCGTCGCTCCGGCAATCGGCGCACGGCAGCGCACGCCTCGACATCGTCAACGGCTTTGTCCACAACCTTGGCTTGGTTCGCAGCATCGTGGTCGCGACGTCGGGCCGCGCCGATGCGGGTGGCGGCGGCGGACACGCAGATGAGCGATTCAGCAGGCTTGGCACCACGCTGACGATCGGCGGCGGATCGGCGAGCACGACCGATCTGCGCTTCGAGTCGCCGGATCTCCTCCTCGGCGCAGCCGGCACGCTGCGTCTCGACGGCAGCAGCCTCAATCTGGCTGGTCGCGCGCAGCTCTCGGAAGCCCTCTCGCGGCAGGCCGGGCGCGATCTGGTCCGCTACACACAGGAGGGCGGCCGCGTCACACTGCCGGTCACAGTGACCGGTTCGGCGGCCGCGCCGCACGTCCGGATCGATGTCGCCGACGCCGCGAAGCGCGCGGTGGTCAACCGCGCCAACGAGGAAGGCCAGAAAGCGATAAAGAAAGGGCTCGACGCGCTGTTCAAACGCTGAGCACGATCTGTTCGATCTGCCGCAGGTGATTGAGATCGTGCCCGGCGGTCATGCGCGCGACGTCTTCAACCGATTCCGGCCCGCGCTCGGAGTGCACGCCGTAGTGCGCCCACTGTTCGGCGTCAAGCGACTCGAGCAGCGCGAGGTTCGCGTCGCGCAGCACGCGGAACAGCTCGACCGATTTGCGCGGGTCGCGAAGGTCGTAGTGGCCGCTGCTCGCCCAGCGCTCCTGGTCGTACGCCACGATTGATGTACCCGGCGAGCCGAGCATCAGCCGCAGCCGATAGCCGATGACGATTTCCGCGTCCGCGAGGTGCGCGACGATCTCGCCGATCGACCATCGATCCGGCGACGGCCGCTTGCGCAAGTCGGCCGGCGACACGCCGTCCGTCAACTGTTCGAGCGCCGCAGCTGTTGCCGCTTGAACGGCGGTTGGCTCGCGGCCGTCGACATAGTGAAGGATGCGCTGCGTGTACTGTGCGGGTGTCTCGATCATCAAGCCCTCCGAATCCGCTTGACCACGTCACGTAGCCCTTCGGCGCGGCGGCAGCTGTCGGGCAGGCCTGAAGGCCTGCACTACCGTGCGTGCGCCGGCGCAATGCCGAGGCTCATCGTCGGACGTAGCGTCAGGATTTCGACGGTGCTCTTCACGACCAGTGCATTGGTCTGCTCCGGAAGCGGTCGGCCGCTGCTGTCGCCGAGGATCGACGCGAGCGTCGGCTGCGGCCGCAGCCTGACGTAGCGCGGTCCGCCTCCGCCAGCGATCATCCGATACCAGAGCGTCTCGGTCTGGAGCGACGACTGTGCGCCCCGCACCGCCGCCTCGAACCGCTGTTCCGCGCCAACAGCGACGTCCACGGTTGTCAGCTCGAGGCGAACTGTTGGCGTCGGCGCGGCGGCGCCGCGCGACAGCGCCGGCAGGAATTCGTAGAGCGCGTTGCCGAGAAACTGCGCGTGCGGCAGAACGTTGAGGATGTTGTCTCGTTCATCGTCGGCTGGCGCGACCGGCGCATCGAAGCTTGCCGCCGAATGTCCGAACGACGCATACACGAACCAGCGCTGGCGTTCGCCAAAGGTGATCGTCCAGCCGTACCACGCCCATGTGTCCCTGGCCTGCTGATGCCACGCGAGATGGCGAATATATCCCGCTTCAAAATCGACCGTGTCGCCGTCGTGCGGGCGCAGGATGGCGATGCGCGCATACGGCGCATCGCCGGTCCGCGGCGGCGAGTCGGAGGTGTCTTGCGCGCCGACGCGCGTGGACGATGCAAGGACGATCAACAACGCAGCGGCACGCGCGCCACAACGGGGCATTGCGCTGCATCGTAGCGAAGGGCGGTCGGTCGATTTGCGACAGAGATCCGCCCAAATCCGCCAGCGCCGCCGTTACGCCTTGCGGCGGCGAGGCGATCGGCCGGATAGTGATCGCACCCATGCCCTCGCCGTCCAGCAGACCGCGCCTGCGGCGACACGCTGCCAGCCGCCGCATCGTCGTCGTGATTGTCCCTCCAGTCGACGAACTCGATCTGGTCGGCCCGCTCCAGGTGTTCAATTCGATCAACCGCCTGGCGGGCAGAACCATTTACAGCATCGAGGTGGTGACACAGGGCGAGCGGATGACGGTCGACGGCGAAGGCGGCGTGTTGACGTTCATGGCGCGACATCACTTCAGCAAGGTTGAAGGCGGCTGCGATTCGGTGCTCGTCGTCTGCGGCATCGGATCGCGATCGGTTCGCGACGCGGGACTCTCGGCATGGCTGACGAAAATGGCCGCGAAGGTCCGCCGGCTCGGCGCGGTCTGCGTCGGCGTATTCCTGCTCGCCGAAGCGGGACTCCTCAACGGCCGACGGGCGACGACGCACTGGCGCTTCGGCCGCGAACTTGCGGCGCGCCACCCCGCGGTCCGCGTCGAACACGACCCGCTGTGGGTGAAGGACGGCAACATCTACACGTCGGCGGGCATCTCGGCCGGGATCGATCTCGCGCTGGCCTGGGCGGAGGAAGATTGCGGCGCGGCACTGGCGCACGAAGCGGCACGCGAGCTGGTCCTGTTCCTGCGTCGGCCCGGAGGGCAGCCGCAGGTCAGCGTCTCGCTCGCTTCGCAAGCGTCGGAGATGGCATCGATTCGCGAGCTGCAAATCTGGATCGCCGAGCATCTCGAGCGGCGATTGTCGGTCGAGGAGCTCGCCGGACGGATGGCGATGAGCGTCCGCAACTTCGAGCGGGTATTCACGCGCGAAGTCGGCACCACGCCGTCTCAGTACGTCTTGCAGACGCGCGTCGAGGCGGCGCGCCGCCTGCTCGAACGGAGCGACGGCGGCCTGAAGCGCGTCGCCGCGACCGCCGGGTTCGGCAGCGTCGACGTGATGCGCCGCGCCTTCGTCCGGCTGCTCGGGATCACGCCGCGCCGCTACCGCGAGCTCGCCGAAGTTTCCGCCGCCGGGTGAACCGCGTCAGCGCGGCTCAACCACCGACGACTGCGGCGGCACCGGCAGGCGTAAATCGAAGGAGAAGGTCGAGCCTTCGCCGGGGGCGCTCTTGACGTTCACGGCGGTGCCATAGAGCGCCAGCAGCTTGCGCGTGATGGCGAGCCCCAACCCACTGCCGCCGAAGCGCATGGCCGTTTCGTAGCTTGCCTGCGTGAACTCGTTGAAGATCCGGTCGAGGACATCCGGCGCCATCCCAATGCCGGTATCGGCAACCGCGAACGCCAGGGTCACCGCATCGGTCGCCAGTTCGCGGGCGACGACGGTCAGCTCGACGCTGCCGCGATCGGTGAACTTGATCGCGTTGCCGACCAGGTTGGTCAACACCTGGCGGATCGCGACCGGGTCGCCGATGACGAACGGCGGCACGCGCGCGTCGACCGACGAGCGCAGCATGACGCCCTTGCCGCGCGCCGTCGTCTGAAACGTGGAGATCACGTCGTCGACGATGTCGCTGAGTGCAAACGGCGTTTCGACGAGCGCGAAGCCGCTCGATTCCGCCTTGCTCAATTCGAGGACGTGGGTCAGCAGGGCGAGCATGTTGTCCGACGATGACTTCAGCAGCCGAACGAGACGGCGCTGTTGCTCGGACAGCTCACCGCCTTCGAGCATCTGCACCACCCCCATGAGCGCGTTCAGCGGATTGCGAATGTCGTGGCTGAGCATCGCCAGCAGCGCCGCCTTGTCCTTGGCGGCCTGCTCGGCCTTGCGCCTGGCGAGGAGCAACTCGCGCTCGTAGCGCCGCCGATCGGTGGCGTCGAAGAGCGTGATTCTGTTGAAGAGCGGCGATTCGTCGCGGTCGCGCCGCTCGCGCGCGTTCAGCAGCACCGGCAGGATGCGGCCATCGCGGCTCACCAGGTCGAATGCGATTTCGTTGACGAAGCCCTGCATCCGGAGCAGCGGCGCGTAGTGGGTCTCGTAATAGATGCGCGAGCCGATTGTCAGCAGCGCCTGGATCTTCGTGGAGAGGATCGACTCGCGTGACGAGCCCACCCACTCGAGCAGCGTCCGGTTCACCCTGACGATCGTGCCGTCCGGCAGCGTCGATACGTAGCCGCACGGCGCGTCTTCGTACAAGTCCTCCGCGCGTTCATCGAGCAGCGCGGCGTCGACGCGCGGAGCGTCGTCCGGGTGGCTCATGGCAACGATCGGATGAACGTCTGGATCGCCTCGATGGTTTCCTGTGGCGCGCTGAGGTTCGGGCAGTGGCCGGTCGCTTTCATCATCACGAGCCGGCTCGCCGGCATCTGCGCGTGAACGTACTCGCCGACAGCCTGCGGTGCGATCACGTCGTCAGCGCACTGCAGCACCAGCACCGGCGTGCGGACGGCTGCCAGGTCGCGGCGGTTGTCGGAGAAGAAGGTGACGCGGGCAAAGTGCGCGGCAATCTCCGGATCGGTGCGGCAGAAACTGTTGGTCAGCTCGGCGCCGAGCTCGGGCCGATCCGCGTTGCCCATGATCACCGGCGCCATCGTGCTCGACCACCCGAGGTAGTTGCTGTCGAGCGAGGTCAGCAGACCTTCGATGTCCTGCGTCGAGAAGCCGCCGTGATAGCCGTCGTCGTTGATGTAGCGGGGCGACGGCCCGACCAGGACGAGCGCGGTGAACAGCCCGGGCTCGCGTTTGGCGGCGAGCACGCCGATCATCGCGCTCACCGAGTGCCCGACCAGAATCACGCGAGAGAGCTCGAGCGCGTGGCAAATCTCCAGCACGTCGGTCGCATAGCCGTCGAGCGTTGCATATTTGCGCCTGTCGTACGCGGAGCTGTCCGACTGTCCCGCCCCGACGTGATCGAACAGGACGACCCGGTGGGCAGCCGCGAAGGCCGGCGCAACGAAGCGCCACATGTTCTGGTCGCAGCCGAAGCCGTGCGCGAAGACGATCGGAGCGCCGCCACCGTCGCCGAAGGTATGAACGTTGTTCCTGCGGATGATATCCATGGTGTGACGTGCGAACGGTGCTGGCGCCGAAGTAGACCTGCGCATCGATCATGAATCGAAGCGGCGCCGTGTGCAACCGCGACAGCAATGTCAGCTGGGCGTTACGAATGCGGCCGCGTGGTCGGCCACCCATTGCCTGAACGAACGCGCCGGCTCGCCCGTGACGTCGGCCACCGTGCTCGTCACGAGCGCCGGCCGGTCGGTCGCCGCGGCGTAGGCCGTGAGCAGCATGTCGGCGACCGCGGGCGACATCGCCGCGCTCATGGACTGCCGCGCCTCCGCTGGCGAGAGTTCCTCGTACTGCAGCGGGCGGCCGATGACGTCGCCAATGATCTCCACCTGCTCGCGCTGGGTCAGCGACTCTGGTCCGGTCAGCACGTATTCCATCGCGGCGTGTCCGTCGTCGCAGAGCGTGCGAAGGGCAACGGCGGCGATATCGTGCTCGTGAATCGGCGCCGTCGCCGCCGTACCGTAGTTCCAGCGGACGACGTTGCCGCGCCGAATCTGCGGCCCCCACCAGAAGACGGAGTTGAGTGCGAAGGGACTCGGACGGAGGAACGTCCAGCGCAGCCGTGATTGTTCGATCAGCTGCTCGACGCCGGCATGCACAGCACGCAACGCGTTGGGCTGCTGGTAGAACGGATGCGGCGTCCGGTGCGGCGACGTCAGCAGGACGACCGACTCCGCGTGCGAGGCGATGCGCTGCAGCGCCGGCGCGAAGGACGCCAGCGGCAGCTGCCACACGAGAAACACGGTCTCGACGCCATCGAGGCAGGCATCCAGCGTGTCGGGCTGACACAGATCACCGCGCACGGCCTCGACACCTTGCGGCAGGTCTGCGATGTCCGGGCTCCGGCTCATCGCGCGCACCTCACAGCCGGCGGCGCTCAGTTGAGCCACCACTTCACGGCCGATGTTGCCGGTCGCGCCGGTCACGAGAATGCGTTTCACTGGCTGGCGATCATCCCACCTATCCGCGCCGCGCGTGCTTGAAAAGGAACCGCAGCGCCGCGGAATTCGTCTCACCACGCCGTAGGCGACCGACACAGGAGGACTCATGCGCGCGTGGCTTGCAGCGGCGATCGTCGGTGCGGCACTCGCTACCGGTGCGGTGTCGGCCCAGGACACCCGGACCTCGAGCTCGCTCGAGCGGCCCTTTCCCTCGAACGGCCGCGTGACGATGGATCTCGTCGCCGGGGACTACCACGTGACCGGCAGCCCGGAGAACCGGGTCCGGCTCGACTGGAGCGTACGCGACGCCGACAAGCTGGCCAAAGTGGAGGCTCGCGCCGAGGTGCGCGACCGCGACCTGCGCATCACGACCAACGGCCCGAGCAACAACCATCTGACATTCACGATCCAGGTGCCGAACCAGTCCGACCTCTACGTCCGGCTCACGGCCGGCGATCTCACGATCGAAGGGATTCGCGGCAACAAGGACGTCGAGCTGCGCGCCGGCGATCTGCGCATCGACGTCGGCCGCGCCGAGGACTACAACAAGGTCGACGCCGGGCTCTGGGCCGGCGACCTCAAGGCGTCCGCGTTTCAGATCTACAAGGGAGGGCTGTTCCGCTCCTTCGACTGGACCGGCGGCGGTCCATACCGGCTACACGCGCACCTGCTCGCCGGCGATCTGTATCTGTATTCGAAATCCGAACGCTAAGCGTCAGGCGGCAGGCTGGTCCGATCCTGCACAATTGATCATCCACTGCACGCCAAAGCGATCGACCACCATACCGAATCGCTCCGCCCAAAATGTTTTCTCGAGCGGCGCGACGATCTGGCCGTGTTCGGCGAGGGCGTGGAAGATCCGCTCCGCGTCGATGGGGCTGTCCATCTGCAGCGATAACGAGAAGCCTTTCGGCGCCTCGTAGCGCTCCGGCGCGACATCGGCGCCCATCAGTTCCTGTTCGCCGATCGTCACGCTGCCGTGCATCACCTTGTCGGACCACCCGGCCGGCACGTGAACTTCGAGCGGCGTTCCACGGTAGCGGAAGATCTGTCCGACGCGCGCACCGAGACACTGCGAGTACAACGTGAACGCCGCTTCGCAGTCTCCCTTGAAACTCAGATAGGCGGTCATCTGCATAACGGCCGTGTACATACCACACGATCCTGGATTCGAGGCGTGGAGCTGGAACGCAAAGACCGCAAAGCGCAAAGGCACGCCGAACAAACCACCAGTTGACTCCACCGGGTCGCGAACCCGCAGAGTGCGACGGGCTGAGTCGTGGAGGTTCGCGCGTCGCACGCCGCCGGTTCGCGGCGGACGCGGTCTCCTCTCCGTTCTTTGCGGCCTTGCGTTTAGCCGTACTGCCGCAACCGACAGCCACGCCGCCAGTTCGGGCCGGCGGCCGATATAATCGCGGAAAGTGACTGGCTTGCACGCGGATCTGGCCGCCGGTCGCGCGGCCCTGGAAGACGGCGCGTGGCAGCACGCGCAGCGCGCGTTTACGGCGGCGCTGGCCGCCGAGGAGACGCCGGAGGCGCTCGAGGGCCTTGGCCTGTCCGCCTGGTGGCTCGACCTCGCCGACGTGGTGTTCGACGCGCGCGAGCGCGCGTATCGCGCCTATCGACGCCGCGGCGACCTGGTCGCGGCCGCCCGCGTCGCCGTATGGATTGCCTGGGACAGCGCCGCGTTTCGCGGCGAGGACGGGGTCGCCAACGGCTGGCTCCAGCGCGCGCGGCGGCTGCTCGCCGGGCAACCCGACTCGGCGGCGCATGCCTTCCTCGCCGAGCGCGCCGCCGTGTTTGCGCTGCTCGACGAAGGCGATCCCGAGGCCGCGGAAGCGCTTGCGGAAGAAGCGATTCGCGTTGGGCAGGCGATCGGCGCCATCGATCACGAGATGGTTGGCCGCGCGCTCCACGGCTTCGCGCGCGTGACGATGGGCCGCGTGACGGAAGGGTTGCGCGAGCTCGACGAGGTGAGTGCCGCGATCCTGGCCGGCGAGCTGAGCGATCGCGTGCTGATTGGCGTCGCAGGCTGCTACCTGATCGCCGCCTGCGACCGCGCCCGCGACCACGGCCGCGCCATCCAGTGGTGCGATCGCATCAAGGAGTACAGCCGTAAGTGGGGGCTGAAGCCGTTACTCGCCGTGTGCCGCACCCAATACGCCTCGGTCTGCATGTCGCGCGGCGCCTGGCAAGAAGCCGAGCGTGAATTGACCGACGCCTGCGATGAGCTGGCGATCTGCCGTCCCGGCATGACGACCGACGGCCTTGCCCGGCTCGGCGAGCTGCGGCGTCGTCAGGGACGCCTCGACGAGGCCGCCTCGCTGTTCGAACAAAGCGGCGCGCATCCGATTGCCTCGCTCGGACGCGCGGCGATGGCGCTCGACCAGGGCGATCCACAACGAGCCGGGGAGCTCGCTGAGCGGCACCTCCGGCGCGTGCCGACAAAGAATCGCACCGAGCGAGCCGCTGCCCTGGAGCTGCTGATCCGCGCGCACGCCGGCCCCGGCCGCGACGGCGATCGCGACCGCGCGCAGGCCGCGCTCGACGAACTCCGAACGATCGCCGCCAGCGCGGCCACCTCTCCCCTGCTGGCGTCCTCGAGCCAGGGCGCCGGCCTGATGGCGCTGGCGTCGGGCGATCTCGACGTTGCGCGGCGCGAGCTCGAAGACGCCGTCGACCTGTTCGAGAAGAGCAGTGCGCCGTTCGAGGCGTCGCGCGCGCGCGTCGATCTGGCGTGCGTGCTGGAACAGCTCGGGCGAACCGACGCGGCGATCATCGAGGTGGAGCGCGCGCTCGAGGTGTTCGTGCGCCTGGCCGCGCGGATCGAGGTCGCTGCCGCAGACGCCGTGCGCGAGCGGCTCACCACGCCGCCACTCGCCGTCTCCGTCGCCGCGCCCCAGAACACCAACGGGCTCACGCCGCGCGAGATCGAAGTCCTGCGGCTCGTCTCGACCGGTCTCAGCAACCACGCGATCGCCGAGCGGCTGTGCATCAGCGAGCACACGGTCCACCGCCATATCGCCAACCTGCTGTCGAAATTCGACGTCCCGTCGCGTTCGGCCGCGGTCGCCCATGCGGCTCGCCTCGGCTTGATCTGAGACCATGGCCCGAACGGGCCATTTTCATTCCGCCACGCAAAATGACCCGATCCGGCGAAGCCGCGCCCGACGGCGCATTGCTACAGTCGCCGCATGCCAACGACTTCTTCATTCCAGACCGGCGCGCCACAGCGTGCCACCAGCACGCACGCCAACGCCCTCGCAGTCCGTCTCGAACAGGGCGCCCGTGCACTCACGGCCTTTGCGATCAGCCTGACCGACGCCGAGTGGCAGGCCCGCATTCCGCACGACGGCCGGACGGTCGGCGTCGTCGTGCACCACGTCGCCAGCGTGTATCCGCTCGAGATCCAGCTGGCGCAGACGGTTGCCGACGGCAAACCGGTGACCGGCGTGACGATGGCGGACGTCGACGCGATGAACGCCGCGCACGCCGCCGAGAACGGCGCGGTCACGAAAGCCGCGGCGCTCGAACTGCTCTTCCGGAACGCCACGGCTGCCGCGGCGGCGATCCGCGCGCTCAGCGACGGCCAGCTCGCTACCGCGGCCGCCGTCTCGCTCTACGATGACGCGCCGCTCACGTGCCAGTTCGTGCTCGAGGATCACGCGGTCCGGCACAGCTATCACCATCTCGCCGGGATTCGCCGCGCGCTGCGGCGCTGACCGCCGCGCCAAAGGAGACAGCCATGACCACGACAGTCAACGACGCCACGATCACGCCGTCGCCGCCTTCGATCAAAACCCGCCAGCAGGCCACGTGGGCTTCCGGCGATTATGCGGTGATTGGCACCACGCTCCAGATGGTCGGAGAGCTGCTGTGCGAGGCCGCGGACGTGTGCGCCGGCGAGCGCGTGCTCGACGTCGCCGCCGGCAATGGCAACGCGACGCTTGCCGCGGCGCGACGCTTCGCGCAGGTGACCTCCACCGATTACGTGCCGGCGCTGCTCGACGTCGGCCGCCGTCGCGCCGAGGCAGAACGGCTCGCCGTCACGTTCGAAGTCGCCGATGCCGAGGCGCTGCCGTACCCGGACGCCGGCTTCGACGTGGTGCTCTCGACCTTCGGCGTGATGTTCACCGCGGCGCAGGAGCAGGCGGCGGGCGAACTGCGGCGCGTGTGCCGGCCGGGCGGGCGGATTGGCCTGGCCTGCTGGACACCGACCGGCTTCCTCGGCGATCTGTTCAAGGTCGTGGCGAGGCACGTGCCGCCGATGCCCGGCGTCCGCTCTCCGCTGCTGTGGGGCACCGAGGCGCACATCCGGACGCTCTTTACCGACGCGACGACGATCAAGCCGGCCGTCAGGAGTTTCGTGTTTCGCTATCGGTCGGCCGAGCACTTCGTCGACGTGTTCCGCAGCTTTTACGGGCCCGTCCACAAGGCGTTCGCGTCGCTCGATACCGAGCGGCAGGCGGCGCTCGAAGCCGATCTGCTGTCGCTGCTTCGCCAGGCCAACCGCGGTGGCGGCGTCGGCCTCGTCGTCCCGGCCGAGTACCTGGAGACGGTGATCACGCGATAGCCGGCGCCTGCGATCGCGTGCGCCGTAGGACGGATGGGCCGGGCAGGTCAGGTGGGTCGAACGGCCACACGTCGCGGAACCTGGATAAACCCGCGGTTGTGATCCAGATCGCTCGAGTCAACGTGCCGCAACACTCCGGTCCGGCCAATCTGTGCAGGGGAGGGATTACAACGTGCTGACCAGCGAACGAGAGACGCGCGCGGGCCGGACGGCGCCGATCGAGATGCCCGGCGCCGCGTTTCGAACTGCGGGCCACGCGTTGATCGATCAGATCGCCGAGTGGCTCGATTCGGTGCCGAGCGGTCCCGTCGCACGCGACGAATCGCCCGCCGACGTGCGGCGCGCGCTGCACGCGGATCGCGCACTGCCCGACGCGGGCACGGAGGCCGGCGCGCTGCTCGACGAAGCGGCGGCGCTGCTCTTCCAGCATTCGCTGTTCAACGGCCACCCGCGGTTCTTCGGCTACATCACGTCGAGCGCGGCGCCGATCGGCGCGCTCGGCGATCTGCTCGCGTCGGCGGTGAATCCGAACGTCGGCGCATGGCGGCTGGCGCCGATGGCGACCGAAATCGAGCGGCAGACGGTGCGCTGGATCGCGGAGCTGATCGGGTTTAACGCCGACGCCGGCGGGTTGCTCGTCAGCGGCGGCAACATGGCAAACTTCGTCTGCTTCCTCGCGGCGCGGACCGAGAAGGCGGGCGTCGACGTGCGAACCACGGGGCTGCGCGCGATGAGCGCGCCGCTTCGCGCGTACGCCTCGGCCGAGACGCACACCTGGATTCAGAAGGCCGCGGATCTGTTCGGCCTCGGCACCAATGCGATTCGCTGGATTCCGACCGACGCCGAGCAGCGGATGAACACCGCCGCGCTCGAAGAGCAAATCGTCGCCGATGCGCAGAACGGCGACCTGCCGTTCCTCGTCGTCGGCACCGCCGGATCGGTGAGCACCGGCGCCGTCGATCCGCTCAATGAGATTGCGAAAGTCTGCCGGCGCCACGACCTGTGGTTCCATGTTGACGGCGCGTACGGAGCGCTCGCCGCACAGGTCGCCGGCGCGCCGTCGAGTCTCCTCGCGATCGCCGATGCCGACTCCGTCGCAGTGGATCCGCACAAGTGGCTCTACGCGCCGCTCGAGGCTGGTTGCGCACTGGTCCGCCGGCCCGCCGATCTGCAGCGCGCGTTTTCGTATCACCCGACCTACTACCATTTCGACGGCGACGTCACCAACTACTACGACTACGGACCGCAGAACTCGCGCGGCTTTCGCGCGCTGAAGGTGTGGCTGGCGCTGCGGCAGGTCGGCCGCGCCGGTTACCACGAGATGATCGCCGACGACATCCGCCTCGCACGGCAGCTGTACGGGCTGGTCCAGCAGCATCCGGATTTCGAGGCATTGACGCAGCAACTCAGCATCACGACGTTTCGCTACGTGCCGCGCGATCTCCAGTCCGCGCGGGAGACCGATGCGACGAAGGCGTACCTGCAGCAGCTGAATCAGGCACTGCTGACGCGCCTCGAACGCAGCGGCGAGGCGTTTCTCTCCAACGCGATGATCGGCGACCGCTTTGCGCTGCGCGCCTGCATCGTGAACTTCCGCACGTCGGCGGCGGACATCGAGGCGCTGCCGCCGCTGCTGGCGCGGCTTGGCCGGGAAGTCGACACCGAAATGCGACGCGTCCATCGTCAGCCGTAGAGCGTCAACGCAAAGACCGCAAAGCGCTCCAAGACACGCGGAGGTGCGGCGCGCGCGCTACGTCTTTCGTGCTTCTTCGTTTCTTCGCGTCTTCGTGGTTCCGGCGGGCTGCACGGGTCCGGCTAAAGCCGGACACTACCGGAATGCCTTTGCCGGCTGTGCGTTCTTTGCGTTCCCGCTTTGATGCCGCGATCGCGATATCCCCGAGAGAACTCGCGCGCACTCTGTTAGACAGCATCGCCCGACGCCCAGCGACTCACGCAAGCGCGCACACGTCGCCTGCACGAGTCAAAAGCGTGCGGGGTATAGTCCTCCCAACAGTCGAATCACGTCACGAATTTCGGGAGGCCATCATATGCAGCAGCATCGCGTCGCCATGAACGTCGCCGCGATCGCGGCGGTGCTCGTGGCTGCGCACGCATCGAGCCGCGCGTCAGTCCAGGGTACCGCGGCGCTTCGTTCGACTGCGTCGCTCCAGACCGCGCCGTCTGCCCCTGCGTCGCGTTCGACGTTTCAGAGCGCCGATCTGTACCGGCTGAAATCGGTCGGCGATGTGCAGATGTCTCCGGACGGATCGCGGATCGCGTACAGCGTCCAGAACAACGATCGCGCGGGCCGGCCGTACTCACAGGTCTGGATTCTCGACGTTGCGACCGGCAAGGCGGTCCGCCTCGGATCGGACACCGAGGCCGCCTCGGGTCCGCGCTGGTCGCGCGATGGACAGCAGATCGCCTACTTCGGCCGCGAAGAGTCGGGCGCCGGCGTCGTCGTGGCGCGTGCCGATGGTTCGGGTGCGGTCTTGCTCGCGCCGGTGTCCGGAACCAACCACCCGCTGCCATCGAGCGGCGAGCGCCTGGCGTGGTCTCCTGACGGCCGGCAGGTCGCGTTCATCTCGGCGACAGAGGGTCCTGAAACCGAGAACGCCAACGGCGACCCGATGGTCATCACCCGCTATCTCTACAAGCCGACCGCATCGGAAGGACTCACCCGCTTCAACGACAACCGCCGGCTCCATATCTTCGTCGTCGACGTCGCCAGCAAGAAGGTGCGGCAATTGACCAGCGGCGATTACTACGAGCACTCGATTGAGTGGTCGCCGGAAGGCGGCGACATCCTGTTCGTGTCGAACCGCGAGTCGGATCCGGATCGCTTCTTCAACTACGACATCTTCGCCGCCAATACCGGCAGCGGCGACGTGCGCCGGCTGACGAACACGCGCAACGCCGAGTACCGAGCGGTCTGGTCGCCGAACGGCAAGATGGTCGCGTACCTCGGCACCACCCGCAGCCTCACCTCGTCGGAGACGACGATGGAGGATACGCATGTGTGGGTGATGGACGGCATCGGCGGCAACCGCCGCGAGCTGGTGTCGATCGACAACCGCCAGGGGCAGCCGCAGTGGTCGCCCTCCGGCGACAGCATCTACTTCACGGTCCAGGAGCGCGGCAGCGTCCGTTTGTATCGGATGCCTGTTGCCGGCGGCAAGCCGACGCTCGTCGCGCCGCGCGCGGAGGAACGCGGCAGCATCGGCTCGTGGTCGATCGCCAAAGGCGGCAGCAACGATGTGATCGCCTATGCGCTGAACACGCCGACGACGCCGTCAGAGCTGTTCATGAAGCAAGGCGACGCGCCGGCCAAGGCCGTCACCTCGCTGAACCGCGAGCTCGTGGCAGGCAAGTCGATCGCCGACACCGAGTCGCTGCCGTTCAAAAGCTTCGACAGCATGAGCGTCGAGGCGTTTCTCACGCGACCGGTAGACGTGAAGCCGGGCATCAAGTATCCGTTGATCACCATGATCCACGGCGGGCCGCACGGACAGCAGGGACCCGCCTTCAACATGAAGGCGCAGGTTTACGCCGCCAAAGGGTACGGCGTGCTGATGGTGAACTACCGCGGGTCGACCGGCTACGGGCAGAAGTTCGCCGACGCGATTTTCAACGACCAGGACGGAGGCGAAGGCAAAGACGTGCTGGCGGGCGTTGACGCGGCGCTGGCGAAGTATCCGTGGCTCGACGCCAACCGCCTCGGCATCGAAGGCGGCAGCTACGGCGGTCAGCTCACCGACTGGCTGATCACGCAGACATCGCGCTTCAAGGCCGCGGTGCCGGCCGCCGGCATCGCGAACCTGGTCAGCTTCAACTACATGTCCTACTACCACGACTATCTCGCCGTGGAGTTCGGCGTGCTGCCGCACGAGCAATGGAAGCCGAATGACAAGGCGGCGGCGCGCCGCCTCGCCGATTTTCTCTGGGAGCGGTCGGCGCTGCGCTACGTCGCCAACGTCAAGACGCCGGTGATGTTCGTGCATGGCGAGAACGACAACGACGTGCCGATCGCCGAGGCCGAGCAGTATTTCATCGCCCTCAAGGACGCGGGCGTCGAGACGATCATGGTCCGCTATCCGCGCGAAGGGCATGGCGTCCGCGAAACGAAACACCAGGTCGACGTGATCGATCGCTCGATTGCCTGGTACGAAAGACACTTCCGTGCCGGCAGCGCGCCGAGCCAGCAGGAGCCACGATGAGCACGCCGCGCACGGCCAATCGGCCAACGTCATCCGCGATCGTCGGCCTCCTCACGCTGGCCACACTGATGATCGGCGGCGCAGACGTCGCTGGCGCGCAGAGCGGCACCGCGCAGATCTCCGGCGTCGTCCACGACCAGCAGGGCGGCGTTCTCCCCGGCGTCACCGTGGTCCTGCGCAACCAGGACACCGGCGTCGCGCGCAATGCGGTGAGCGAAGCGGACGGGCGGTACCGCTTTCCGGCGCTCGCGCCGGGCCGCTACATGCTCCGCGCCGAGCTCTCGGGCTTTGCGACCGTCGAGGTGCGCGACCTGACGATCACCATCGGGCTCGAGTTGAAGCAGGACCTCGCCATGAAGGTCCAATCGGTCTCGGAGACGGTGACCGTCAAAGGCGAATCGCCGGTTGTCGACACGTCCAAATCCGAAGTGTCGGCCGTGATCACGCAGCAGCAGATCGAGACGCTGCCGATCAATTCGCGGCAGTACCTGTCGCTGGCGCTGCTCGTGCCGGGCACCGGCCTCGACGCGACGCGATCGTTTTTTCCGACGGTCAACATCGGTGGATCGCTGACGTTCAACAGCACGACCAACATGGTCGACGGCATGTACAACGTGATGGTGGAGGACGGCGAGCCGCGCCAGAGCCTGCCGGAGGACGCCGTTCAGGAGTTCAAGGTCAGCAGCGCGCAATACAACGCGGAATTCGGTCTGGCGACCGGCGGGTTGCTCCAGGTCGCGACCAAGTCCGGCGCGAACACCGTCCACGGCACCGCGTTCGAATACCTGCGCAACAAGTCGCTGAACGCACAGGGCGTGTTCGAAACGACGAAGCCCGACTTCCGGCGCAACCAGTTCGGCGGCAGCGTCGGCGGACCGATCATGCCCGACCGCATGCATTTCTTCGCGACCGCCGAGCGGACCAGCACCGATCAGTTCTACACGGTGACCACCGGCCTGCCGCAGTACTACTCGTCGGTCGAGGGCACGTTCAAACAGCCGCTGACCACCAACCTGTATCTCGGGCGCTACGACTGGCAGATCAGCAACGCCCAGAATCTGTTCGCCCGCTACGCGCAGGAAGGCGAGTTCCTGACCTGCCAGGGCTGCGGCGGGACGACTTCGTCGAGCGCCGGCTACGACGAGGACGTGCCGCGCCGCTCGCTGGTGGTCGCCCATACCTGGATCAGGAACGCGCGCCAGGTGAACGACTTCCGCATCCAGATCGCGACAGCGGCCTACTACATCACGCCGGCCGGCACAGCGCCGTGGTACGACGTCGGCACGTTTCCCGCCGATCGCATCGCCCGGCTGACGCGCTCGTACCGCTTCCCATCGCTCACCTACGGCAGCAGCAACGATCAAGTGGGACCGGAGAGCCGGTACCAGTTGAAGGACACCTACAGCATCACGTCTGCCGGCCACGAGCTGAAATTCGGCGCCGACGTCAGCCTGATGAAGTATCAATACGACACCGTCGGCAACGTCGCCGGCGCGTACACCTTCTCGCAGGACCAGGCGTTCAACCCGGCGGATCCGGCGTCGATCGCCGGCCTGCAGGGTGCGGCGACTTTCGCGGCGAGTTTCCCGCCGGTGACGACGAAACACCCGTCGAAGTACTACGTCGGCTTCGTGCAGGACGACTGGAAACTGCGGTCGAACGTCACGTTGAATCTCGGCCTGCGCTACGAGCGGCTCTACGGCAACGCCAACGAAGACCTCGACCCGTCGATCTTCTCGACGCCGATTCCGTACATCGACGTGAGCAAGCGCGGCGACACCAACAACGTCGCTCCACGCACCGGGCTGGCCTGGGATGTTCGCGGCGACGGCGCGACGGTCGTCCGCACCGGCTGGGG
>Ga0075425_100000406_pt1 | contig 39874 bp, 30 predicted proteins | sample SoiMethybrSBSTD4_FD_75300 | JGI IMG/M metagenome (GOLD analysis project Ga0075425, IMG submission 75300) | Bulk soil microbial communities from a Populus tree surrounding site in Tennessee, USA - Soil MetaG P. TD hybrid SBSTD4 | ecosystem: Environmental > Terrestrial > Soil > Tree plantation... | reverse complement strand
CGGAAACGTCAGCGTCACGAACAGCACGTTCAGCGGAAACTCCGCGAACGCCGGCGCCGGCGGACGCAATGGCAGCGGCGGTCAGTCCTACGGCGGCGCGATCTTCAATCGCAATGGAACGTTGACGGTTCTCGCCGCGACGTTCAGCGGCAACTCCGCCTCCAACGGCGGCGGCGGTGTCTTCAACTTCGGCGACGGCGGCAGTGCGACTGCGACGATCGATGGAACGATCATCGCGAATTCGTCGGGCGCGAATGATTACGCCGGTGCGACGAACGGCGGCGGATCGCAGTCCTCCAGCGGCAGCGCGAATCTCATCGAAGTCGCGGTCGGATTCGGCGGATCGATCACCTCAACCGCGGATCCGCAGCTCGGCGCGCTCGCGGACAACGGCGGTCCGACGAACACGCATCTCCCGGCATTGGCGAGCCCCGCGGTCGATGCATCGACGCTCGGCACGCCGAACGTCGATCAGCGCGGCGTCACGCGTCCGGACGGCGTCAAACGCGACATCGGTTCGGTGGAAGTCGTTCACAACCATCCGCCGGTTGCGGTTTGCGTCAACGTCGTCGTGAGCGCGAATGCGAGCTGCGTCGCGAGCGTCTCCGCGTCGGCGGTCGGCAGCGGATCGTCCGATCCCGATGGCGATGCGATCACTTTGTCGCTCAGTCCCGCGGGGCCGTACGCCCTCGGCGTGACGAATGTCGTTCTGACGGTGACCGACAGTCACGGCGCATCGTCGATGTGCAACGCAACGATCACCGTCAACGACACGACGCCTCCGGTGCTCTCGTGTCCCGCGGACGTGACGGTCGAGTGTCCGGCGAACACCAGTCCCTCCGCGACCGGCACCGCGACGGCAACCGACAACTGCACGCCGTCACCGACGATCACGTATTCGGATCTGACCGTCGCTGGCTGCGGCGGCACGGTGACGATTACGCGGACGTGGACCGCGACGGACGGCGCGGGCAACGCGTCGTCGTGCACGCAAACGATTCAGACCGTCGACACGACGGCGCCGACGGTCACGCCCGCGGCGAATCATTCGGTCTGCCTCTGGCCGCCGAACGGCAAGTACGCCTGGATCAATCACGTGACGGCGGGCGTGACGCTCACCGACGCGTGCGACTCGAGTCCGACCGTGGCATCGGTGAGCTGCGTGTCGAGCCAGTGCGACGACGCGCCGTGCCCCGCGCATCCGGGCGAGGACGGCGACGGCACGACTGTGAATGACTGCGTGTACGACTCCGGCCTCGATCGTCTCGCGGTGCGCAGCGAGCGCGCCGGCACCGATCCGACCGGCCGCACGTACTCGCTGATCATGACCGCGGTCGACGGCTGCGGCAACGCGAGCACGCCGACGGTCGTGTACACCGTGTTCGTCCCGTTCAATCAGTCTCCGAATCAAACCTGCATCAAACCCTGAGCGTTCTCGATGGCGCCGCCGCTGCGTTCGCGGCGGCGCCACTTTTGGAGTGCGGCAACCGCAGTTGCCGCTTTGCCGTGCGCGAGCCGCAGCTCGCGCTCCCCGTCGTCTGGATGTTCGCAGCGCGAGCTGCGGCTCGCGCAGTCAAAGCGGCGACTGCGGTCGCCGCACTCCAAAATACTTGTTGTATCGTCAGGCGATGGCGAAGCACATCGGAATCGTGGCCTGTTCGGCCGAGGGGGCGGCGCTCTGTTATCGGACGATCGCGGTCGAGGGCGCGCGGTGGATGGGGGAGCACGACCATCCCGAAGTGTCGATGCACAACCATTCGCTCGCCGAGTACATGAAGCCGATTTATCGCGACGACTGGGCCGCGGTCGGGGAGCTGATGCTCTCCTCCGCGAACAAGCTCGCGAACATCGGCGCCGATTTTCTGATCTGTCCCGACAACACGATTCACGAGGCGATGCCGTACGTGAAGGATCGCTCGCCGCTGCCGTGGTTGCACATCGCGGACGTCGTGCTCGCCGAGGGGCGGCGTCGCGGCTTCAAAAAAATCGCGCTGACGGGAACGCGGTATCTCGTGAACAGCAGCGTCTATCCGGCGGAGCTCGTCCGTCCGACCACCGAAGAGAAGGACGAGATCAATCGCATCATTTTCGAGGAGCTCGTCTGCTCGCAGTTCAAACCGGAGGCCGTTGCGTATTTTCAGCGCGTCATCGACAGCTTTCAGCGCCAGGGATGCGACGCCGTCATCCTCGGATGCACCGAGATTCCGCTGATCATCAACGACGCGAATTCGCCGCTTCCGACGCTCGATTCGACGCGTCTGCTCGCGCGCGCCGCATTGCAGCACGCCTTAGCGTGACGGCTTCCACAAACCTTTCGGATTCGATCCGAGCAGGCCTGCCGCGCGCAGCCGCTCGTTGACCTGACTCAGATCGCCGGCGATGCCGCGCGGCAGCGTCCAGGCCTTCGGCGCGAGGTCGATCGCGCGATCGATGTACATCAATTCTTTTTCACTGAATCGCCAGCCGCGCGGCTCGAACGGCTCGAGCTCGACCGGCACGGTGAACGATCGCATCGTCCGTTTCCCGTACTGATTGAAATAACCCTCGAAGTAGCTGAGGCCGAGGGCGATGTACGGGTAGACGGCTTCGCGGGCGCGGAGCGTCGTGTAATTGGATTTCGCGAGCGCGCCCCACAATCCGTCCTTCTCGTAGACCGCGAGGCAGTGGCCGTCGTCGGTCACCGCATCGATGTACATCAGCCGCGGCGCGAAGCCGAGCTCGCGCAGCGCGGCGCAGGCGAAGAGCACGCCGCTGAAGCACTGCGCCTTCTCGTTGCGCATCACGACGCGCGGCGAATCGGCGCCGCCATCCTCGTCGTACGGAAGCTCGTCGAGATACGCCTGAATGTGTGCCGGTGTGCGCAGCGCCGCCAGAATGCGGCGCTCCTTCGCCGTCCAGTTCATTGGGAAATCCTCGCCGGACATCGTACGTCACGCGCCCATGTGTCGCATGACACGCGTCCGCGAGAAGCAGCGCGCGATTCTGAGACTCCCTCGACGTCAGCAGAAACGGTGCAGGGAGCTGTCGCTGCTGTAGGGAAGTGGAGGGAGAGTCGGCCGGCGCATCGCCGGTCGATTTTTTTTCGCGTGGTTGACCATTGGCGCCACGCGCATTACGGTCTCGGCGCACATGACCATCGACGCGGCCAATCCGCATTTCGGCAGCGACAACTACGCGGGCGTCTGTCCCGAAGTGCTCGATGCGTTTCGCGAACATGGCGGCGGCCACTGCGCCGCGTATGGCGACGATCCGCTGACGAAACGCGCGTGCGATGCGATCCGCGCGTGGTTCGACAGGGACTGCGAGGTCTTCTTCGTCTTCAGCGGCACCGCCGCGAACTCGCTCGCGCTCGCGTCGATCTGCCAGTCGTATCACGCGATCATCTGCTCGCCGAAGGCGCATCTCGAAGAAGACGAGTGCAACGCGCCGGCGTTCTTCTCGAACGGCGCACGGCTTCTGCCGACGAACGACACCGAAGGAAAGGTCACGCCGGCCGAGCTCACGCGACTACTGCGGGCGCGCGAAGGCGACATTCACTTCTCGAAGTCGCGCGTGCTCAGCATCACCCAGGCGACCGAGCTCGGGTCGGTGTACTCGCGCGACGAGCTCCGGACGCTGTGCGATCTCGCACATGACGCGGACCTCATGGTGCACATGGACGGTGCGCGCTTCGTCAACGCCGTCGTCTCGCTCGACGTACATCCGAAGGAAGTCGTCGAAGGGATCGACGTCCTCAGCTTCGGCGGAACGAAGATGGGCATGCCTCTCAGCGAAGCGGTCGTCTTCTTCAATCGAAAACTGGCGGAAGACTTCGAATATCGCCGCAAACAGGCCGGCCAGCTCGCGTCGAAAATGCGCTTCCTCGCCATTCCCTGGATCGCGATGCTCGAGGACGACACCTGGCGCAGATACGCGCGGAACGCGAATGCGCGCGCGCAGCAACTCGCCGCTCGCGTTCGCGCCATTCCCGGCATCAACATCCGGCCCGTCGAAGCGAACGGCGTGTTTCTCACGATGCCGCCCGCGATGGTCGAGCCGCTGCGCCGGCTCTGGAAGTTCTATCCGTCCGAGCACGTGCGCTTCATGTGCGCGTGGGACACGACGAGCGAAGACGTGGAAGCGCTCGCCGCCGACATCGAGCGCCTCGCGAACGGGTGAGCCCCGACAACCGACAACCGACTACCGACTACCGCGCGAAGCGCGAGACACTAGAGCCATGAACCTGGGCGACCTCCTCGGTCCGGACGTGCTCGAGATCATGCGCGAGGATCCGGCCGCCGTCCGCGAGGCCCTCGCGGGCATGCATCCCGCCGACGTCGCGGAGATCATCAGCGGCCTTCCGCGCGAGGATCGCCTGCGCGTTCTCGAACAATTCGATCACGCGCACCTCGGCAGCACGCTCGTCTATTCAGACAAAGAAACCGTGCGCATGACGCTGAATCGTTTTCCGGCCGAGGTGCTGGCGAGGGCGATCGATCCGCTGGAGTCGGACGACGCGGCGGAGATCCTCTCGTTCATTCCGGAAGCGAAGCGCGCGTTCATCCTGGAAAAGATGAAGGTCGGCGACGCCGCCGCTCTTCTTCGCTACGAGCCCGGCACCGCAGGCCGTCTGATGACCTCGAAGTTCGTGCGCGTGCGGCCCGAGCAGCGCGTGCAGGATGCGCTCGACAACCTGCGCCGCATCGATCCCGCCGTCTCGACGGTCGTGAATCTCTACGCCGTCGGCGCGAACGATCTCCTCCTCGGCGTCGTTTCGCTGCGACGCCTTCTGCCCGCCGATCCATCCGCGACGATTCAGTCGCTGATGACGCGCGAGGTGATCACCGCAGGGCCGGAGACGCCGCAGGACGAAGTGGCGCGCATCGTGTCGAAGTACAGCTTCAACGCGCTGCCGATCGTCGACGAACAGAATCACATCCTCGGCATCGTGACGGTCGACGACGTCGTCGACGTGCTGGTCGCCGGCGAGACCGAGACCGTGCTGCGGATGGGCGGCGTCGCCGCGGAAGAAGACGCGGCGATGAATTACTTCGGCACGTCGATCTTCCGCGTCGTGCGCATGCGCCTCGGATGGCTGCTGCTGCTCTTCGTCGCGGAGACGCTGACCGGCAGCGTGCTGCGCTACTTCGAAGGCGAGCTTGCGAAAGTGGTCGCGCTGTCGTTCTTCATTCCGCTGATCATCGGCACCGGCGGCAACGCCGGAAGCCAGACCGTTTCGACGATCATCCGCGCGCTCGCGCTGCGCCAGATTCGTTTGCGCGACGGTATGCGCGTGCTGCTGCGCGAGACCAGCTCGGGGATTCTTCTCGGCGTGTTGCTGTGCGTGTTCGCGATCCTGCGGACGCTGATGTGGAAGAGCGGACCGCAGCTCGCGCTCGTGGTCGGCCTGACGATCCTCGCCGTCTGCGCGTGGGCGAACATCGTCGGCTCGGTGGTGCCGCTCGTCGCGCAGCGCTTCCACATCGATCCGACCGTCGTATCGGCGCCGCTCATCACGACGCTCGTCGACGCCAGCGGCCTCGCGATTTACATGCTCATCGCGAAGCTGGTTCTGCGTCTGTGAAGAGGGCGAGCACTTCGTCGCGCGTGCCCGCTTCCTGCACGCGGCGCAGGAACGCGGCATCGCGAAACGTCTTCGCGGCGACGGAGAGGAAACGAAGATGATCGCCCGCGGTCTCGACGGGTGAGACGAAGGCGAGCATGACGCGCGTCTCGCCGTCGGGATAGAGGCGATTCGGATTCACGCCGAGGCCGGCGACGATGTCGCGGATGCCGCTGATGCGGGCGTGAGGGAGGGCGATCGGACCGGCGCACGTCGAGCCGGCCTGCTCGCGGCGCAGCACGCTGTCGACGATCTCGTCGACGCGCGACGGACTCACGCCGCGATCGAGCAGCGGCTGCACGAGCAACCCGCGCACGGCGGACTCGAAATCGGAGGTGCTGTAGTTGACGCGAATCGTTCCGCGCTCGAGCGTCGCTGCGACGGGGCTGGTCATCGCGAGGCAGTTTACACGGGCGCTTTGGAGTGCGGCGGCCGCAGTCGCCGCTTTCGATGCGCGAGCCGCAGCTCGCGCGATGCAATGCGCTACAACGGCGTCGGTCCTCGTCCCAGTAAATACGTCGCGAGATACGTCAGGTCCGCAAGGGTGAGCTGGCCGTCGTTGTTGACGTCGCCGCCCTGCAGCGGCGCGGCGCCGTTGCCGTAGAAGTAATTGGCGAGGTAGAACATGTCTGCGTCGTTGACGACGCCGTCGTTGTTCACGTCGCCTTCGAGATGCTGCGACCAGCGGACACGCGTCAGCACTCCATTGTGGGTGAGGTAATAAAGGCTGCCGTCGTGGCCGGCGAGGAGGTCGAGGGGATTGCCGGTGATGCCGGTGGCGTACTCCGTCGACGCCGAGGACGTTCCCTGGTCGAGGTAATGAATCCACGCGCCGCAAAGGTCGGCGAAAAAGTATGCATTGAGGTACGCCGCGGGGAACTGTCGCACTTCCGGCGCATAGAAGGTTCCGCCCGCGATCGAGCACGTCGACGCGTCGTTCGCGTAGTAGTGCAGCGGCATGGTGAAGCCGGGCTGGGGATTGGTCGGCCCTTCGGACGACGGCCAGCCGTAGTTCGCGCCCGCCGCGCCGACGTCGATTTCTTCCCATGCGTTCTGCCCGACGTCGTCGATGTGAATTCGTCCGCTCAATGGATGCACGCCGAACGTGAATGGATTGCGGAGGCCATAGGCCCAGATCGAGCGATTCTCGCCGGTAGCCGTGCCGTAAAACGGATTGTCGGTCGGAATCGTGCCGTCGCTGTTGTAGCGGAGTAATTTGCCGAGGCGATTGGTGAGCGTTTGTGAGTTCGAGGAGGTCGCGTTTTCGCCGACTCCCGCGTAAAGCTTTCCATCGAGACCGAAGTGAATCGCGCCGCCATTGTGATTCGTGGCCGATGAGAGGTTGTCGAGGTCGACGAGCACGACTTCGCTGCCGCCGAGAGCGACATCGCCGTTGGCGGTGAATCGGCTGATGCGATTGTGGATCGGCGCGGTCGGGACCGTGTAATAGACGTAGACGTAGCCGTTGACGAGGAAGTCGGGATCGAATGCGATGCCGAGGAGACCGCGCTCGCCGGTGGAGGTGGTGGTGACGGAGAGGAACGGCGTCGCGAGGAGCGCATTGTTTTTGATCACGCGCAGATCGCCGGCCTGAAGACAGACGAAGATGCGGCCGTCGGGCGCGATGGCCATTGCCGTTGCGTTCGTGAGTCCGGAGGCGATCGGCGTCTCGGTGAAGCCGCTGGGAACGGTGGCGGCGTGACTCGCGGCAGCGACAAAAAGAAGCGCGGCGATGAGGAGGCGACGCATGGGCGGAAGGCGCAGCAAGGGGATTGCCAAATGGTTGTCGGTTGTCGGTTGTCGGTTGTCCGAAGGTCGGTGATCCGAGGGTCCGTGGTCCGTGGGATCCCGTTCGGACAACTGACAACCGACAACTGACAACCGTTTGGCGGCACAACGCTTGCTCGCCACCTCGATTCCATCGCGACAATGCGCACCTCACTGTTCGTCGTCACATTGCTTCTCCTCGCGGCCTCGCTACGCGCGCAGGACGTTCTGACGATCGGCACGGGCAGCGCGCCCTCGGGCGGGACGGTGCAGATTCCGGTTTATTTTCGCGATCGCAGCGGCACGTCTCTCGATTCCGGTGCGGGCGTGCGTCCGAGCGCGGTCACGTTCAAGATCTTCACGTCGCCGGTGACCGTCGCGTCGGTTTCGTTCGTGCGCGCCGGCGTTGCGGCCGCGCCGGTGCCGCTGTGGGAAACGACGCTGACGGGCGTTGGATACATTTCGTGGGCGGCCTTGTTCAGCGAGTCGAATCCGATCAACTTCAATCTCGACGCCGCCGCGCCGGGCGATCAGATCGGAACGCTCACGGTGACGCTGCAGTCCGGAGTCGCCGTCGGCACCGTGATCCCGCTGCGCTTCGATGCACCGTCGGCAATAATCGCGAGCCAGTCGAGCAGTGTGCGCGAGACCATCGCGGCGGGCAATCTGTCGCTCGTGAACGGAAGCGTCACGACGAACGCGTTGGCGGTGCCGACGAATCTCGTTGCGACGGTGAACGGTACGCAGCAGGTGAATCTGACGTGGACCGCGGTCAACGGCAGCGACCATTACGAGGTTTGGCGCAGCTTCAATGCGGGCGGATTCACGCAGCTCGCGTCGCCGTCAGGAACGTCACATCAGGACAACAGCGTTTCGGCGGGCATCACCTATCTCTATCGCGTGCGCGCCGTCAGCGCGTCGAACGAGATGTCGGGATTCAGTAACACCGACGCGGCGACGACGATCAGCTTCACCGATCCGGTGCTCGTCGCGCAGTCGTCCGTCATCCGAGCGGTTCACTTCAATGAATTGCGAACCGCGGTCAATGCGATGCGCACGTCGGTGAGCCTGCCGGCGATCGGTTCCGACGTCGCGATCGGCGCGATTGTGGCCGCACAACATCTTGCAACGCTGCGCAGCGGACTCGATCAGGCGCGGTCGCAGATCGGGATGCCGGCCATCGCGTACACAGAGCCGTCGCCGACGGTGATCAAGCGCGTGCACGTGCAGGAGCTGAGGGACGGGACGCAGTAGCTAAAACTTCCGCTCGTTGTCGAAGCGATCCCGATCCACACGCGTAATGAACGGATCGACGATCGCCACCTGCGGTTTCTTTGCGACGGTCATCGCGATCACGTTCGCCCCTTCGTGCAGGACGTGACGTGAGATCGCGTCGTCGACGGCGATCTCGATCGATTCGTCGAACGCGCCTTTCGACTTGTGCGCAAAGACGGTCATCGTGACCTGGTATTGACCGTTCGCCAATTGCAAGGCGGCCGCTGACGTCATGCGGAGGTCATACACAACGACGTCCGTCAGCCACTGATCGATGAGCACGCGCTGCCTCGGCGTCGCGACGGCGTGTAGGTGGCGCAGAAGATCGGGGAATGTCGCGCTTCGCTTCTCGGCGATGAACGTCCGCAGCGCACGATGAAACGTTTCTTCGCCGAGGAGATCGCGGAGGGCGTACATGACGATGGCGCCCTTGCGGTAGTAGATGTACGACTGATCGGTGACGCGCGACAGCGGCGGTTCGTTGCGATCGTCCGCGCGGCCGGCGAGGTAGAGATCGAGCTCCCGCGTGAGCGACTCGCGGACGACATCGCGCCCGTATTTCCGTTCGAGTACGAGCAGCTCCGCGTACTTCGTGAGGGACTCGACGATCGTGCTCGCGCCGGGCGCGGTCGCGGCAGTCACGGTGTGGCCGAACCACTGATGCGCGATCTCGTGTGCGGTGCGCCGCGTGACGAGGTCGAGACGGCGCGGATCGCGCGCGTCGATCAGGAACAGACGGTTCTCCACCATCGCGATCAATCCCGGCGTCGCAAATCCTCCAAACTTCCAGTACCCCGGCACCTCGGCGATCCGCAGCGTGTCGTGCGGATACGGTCCGAACGTCTGCTCGAACAATCGAAGCGAATCGCTTGCGGCATTGAGGATGCGCGCGACGTTCTCGCGATGCGCGGGATGAAAGTAAACCTCGACGCGCGGTGCCTTCGCGACGGCGTAGCGCGCGGATGCGATCGCGAAGAGCGAATGAATCGGATGGTCGGCGCGATAGTGAAACGTGCGGCGGCCGTTGCGCGCCGACTGCGCGATCAAACGTCCCGAGGTGACCGCGATCTGATCGGCGTCGGTCGTAATCGTCGCGTCGAAATCGCTCCAATCGTCCGCCACCGCATCATCGCCCCCCTCCGAAACATCCTCGGCGATCGGCGGGAGACCGTACTTGCGCCGCTGCGCCGCGTTCTGAAGGCGATAGCCGTTGCGGAAGCCGAGGGTGGGGAAGGCGCGGCGATCGAAAAGGAGGGAGCCGTTCGCGACGATGGTGTTGTCGGAGTCGGTCGCGTCGAAGCGCGGATTGTCGTACGTGAGATCGAAGGTCAACGCCATCGGCGCGTTCGGCGGAACGTCGAACGTCCACATACCGAAGCGCACGTCGTGCTGGATGAGCTTCGCGTTGCTCAATGACAGCGCGTTGATGTGCGCGTCGCGTCGCACGGCGACGAGCACTCTGGTGAGCGGACGGTCGCTGACGAGGCGATACGTGCCGCGAACACGGTAGCGGCGCTCTTTCGGATAGAGATCGACGTTCGTCGCGATCGCGGCGATGCGCGGCTTCGGCCACGTTGCCGTCGCGATGTATTTCTTTTCGTAAGCCGCTCGCCAGTCGCGCGTCGCGCGTGCCGATTCGAAGTCCGTGTTCATGAACAGGAACGCCGCGATCGCTGCCGCCGCGATGGCGAGCACCGCGACGAAGCGATTGAGGCGGAAGCGTCCGCGCCATTTCGCGGCGGCGATCATCAGCAAAAGCGCGCCGGCGAACATCCACAGCGTCATGAACCAGGCGAACGGCTTCAGGTAGTGACCGAAGCCGTTCATCGCGGAGTATTCGATCGGCGGCGCGGAGCCGAATCGCAGCAGCGGATGCTCGAGGCCGAACGCGTCGCCGCGATGAATGAGCACGCCCGCGACGACGACGAGCAGCATTCCGGCGTACTTCTGCGGACTGAGCGTCTGAATGAGCACCGCCGCGGCGGCGAAGAGGATGAGCGGCGCGCCGGCGATGAATGCGAAGGTGAGCATCACGCCGGGCTCGATGTGCACGTAGCCGCGCATCAGTTGCACGATCACCGCGGAGGCGAGGCTCCCGATCAGAAGCACGACCGCCATCGCCGCGAGCGCGATCCATTTCGAAAGAACGAAGACCGCGTTCGACGCGGGCGTGGCGTTGATGACTTCCGCCATCGCGATCGTTCGCTCGCGCCAGACGATCTCCGCGCTGTACCAGACGATGACCACCGTCGCGACGAGCGCGAGCGGCTGCTGCAGCGCGCCGAGCATGAACCCGGTCACGGGATAGAGCGCGGTGCCGTATTCGCCGGTGGTGAGGTCGGCGAGGATCTCCGCAATCGCGAAGACGATCCAGAGCAGCGTGAGCAGAAGAAACGGGATGCTCGTGAGGAAGGAGCGGAGCTCGAGTTTGGTGGTGGCGATGAACGCCGACCAGTCGCTGGGCTTTTGGAGTGCGGCGATCGCAATCGCCGCTTTGTCGTGCGCGAGCCGCAGCTCGCGCTCCGGTGCTTGCGCGAGCTGCGGCTCGCGCACTGAAAGCGGCGACTGCGGTCGCCGCACTCCAAATTTTCGGTACGTGATCAGCCACAGTCCGAGGGCGGCCGAAATCCAGATCACACGGTTCAGCAGGAACATGCCGGTCAGCGTGATGAGGCGCGTGTCGCGATCGGACGGCGTCCAGTAGCGCGTCTGTTCGAAAAACGCGGAGAGGCCGAAGGGATCGAGGAGCGAGGCCGCGGCGCCGGCGCCGGCGTTCGGCGTCGAGCCGGCCATCATCGGCGAGTTCGTGAGCGCGGCGGCGATGAAGTAGAAGACGTAGATCGCGACCGCGCCAACGACGCTCGCGATCATGCTGCGCGTGAGAGCCGCGAGCGCGAACAGCAGCGCGCCGGCGAAGAGCATCCCCGGCAGCACGATCACGACGAGCGCCCAGAGGTAGTGATGGATCGCGATCGGTCCGATACGCGTCGCGTCCTGCCACGGCATTGCCAGCGCGATCAGCATGCCGATCGCGGACGCGCTGAAGGCGGTGAACGCGGCGAGGAACGAGCCGGCGAAGCGGCCGAACAGCAGCGGGAACTTCTCGACCGGCGTGCTGAAGACGATCTCTTCGAACTGATGCTCGCGATCGCGCACGATCGCGCTCGCGCAGAACACCGCCATCGCGAACACCGACGCCAGCGACACCAGCCCGAGTCCCTCGCCGATGCTGTACGGCGAGTTGATGTGCACGTTGTCCGGGCCGAATCCGCTCGCGGGCAGCGTGAATCCGAGGGCGGCGTAGATCAGCGTTGCGGCGAAGAAGGAGATCTGGCGCGTGTGGTAACGCCACTCGAATCGGATGAGGTCTGTCAGCACGCGAGCACCGAGAAATAGACGTCCTCGAGCGTCGGCTCGATCGATTCGAACTCCGGATCGGGTTGCGTGTCGGACAGCACGTGAATGCGCGTTTCGCCGCCGTAGAGATGCGTCGAGATCACATTGCTGTAATGCGCGACGTCCTTCTTCGCGACGGTCTTCCGCCACACCCGTCCGTCGAGTCTCGCGATCAGCTCCGCCGGTTTGCCTTCCGTGACGACGCGGCCGCCGGCGAGGATGGCCATGCGCGGACAGAGATCGCTGACGTCATCGACGATGTGCGTCGACAGGATGACGACGACGTTCTCTCCGATCTCGCTCAGCAGATTGTGAAATCGATTCCGCTCCTCGGGATCGAGTCCCGCCGTCGGCTCGTCGACGATGATCAACTGCGGATTGCCGAGCAGCGCCTGGGCAATGCCGAAGCGCTGGCGCATGCCGCCCGAGTACGTGCTGACGGCGCGTTTGCGCACGTCCCACAGATTCGTGAGCGCGAGCAGCGAATCGATCTGCGCTTTTCTTTCTTTGCGATCGACGCCTTTCAGCACGGCAAGGTGATCGAGCAGATCGATGGCCGGAATCTTCGGATAAACACCGAACGTCTGTGGCAGATAGCCGAGGCGGCTGCGCAACGTGCGCGGATTCTTCGCGATGTCGTCGCCATCGAAGAGGACCGTGCCGCCGTCCGCGTCCTGCAGCGTGGCGATCGTGCGCATGAGCGTCGACTTGCCCGCGCCGTTGGGACCAAGCAGACCGAACAGGCCCTTGTCGATGTTGAGGGAAACGTTGTCGAGTGCGCGGACGCCGTTGGGGTAGGTCTTGGAGAGGCCGGAGATGGAGAGCATTGCCCGCGTGTTTACGGGCATCGCGTCGAAAGGTTGACAGTTTAGGAGTGCGGCGACCGCAGTCGCCGCTTTGATTTGCGCGAGCCGCAGCTCGCGCTCCCGTGGTCGAAAACGACACAGCGCGAGCTGCGGCTCGCGCACGGCAAAGCGGCGACTGCGGTCGCCGCACTCCATAGCTAATCCACCTTCAGCGGCTCCATCGTCTTCTCCGCGCCCTTTGCGTCCGCGCGGAACTTCGCGACGTCCTCGGCGAAGAGTTTGTTGAAGTCGGCGATCACTTTCGCGAGGTTCGCCGCGGCCTGATCGAGGTAAGTCAGCGCGGCGGGCGTCGGGGCGTCGTAGGACGACGCGATGTAGCCCGAGGCTTCGCGGATGGGGCCGAGGGCGTCGAGGTCGGGGAGGAGGCCCTTCGTTTTCGGCGGAACCCAGAGGCGCTTCTCCATCTCGTCGAGACGGCGCTTCAGGGCCTTGCCGCTCTTCGCGAGCGGATCGTCGGCCTTGGCGTCTTTTGTCGCGAGATCGATCTCGGCGCGCGCGCGAATGATGCGCTCCACCGCGGTCGCGATCGTCTCCTGCATCTTTCCGGCGCGCATGATCGCCGCTTCGTTCGCCTCGCGATCGGCGCGCGACACGTTGAAGCGCGGATCGGCGAGCACGTTGACGTTCGTCTTCGCTTCCTGTCCGCCGAACTTCACCGTGATCGTGTACGTGCCCGGCAGGACTTCGGGGCCGGTGCGCGCTTCTTCCTCTTCCGGCGTGCGCGTTTGCGGCGGGTCCTTGAACGGATCGCGGCGCAGATCCCACGCCGCGCGATTGACGCCCTGCACCACGCTCGCCTTGAATTTGCGGATCACCTTGCCGCTCGCGTCGGCGACTTCGATATCGGCCTTTGGCTTGTCGTCCGCCGGTTTCTTGTCGGCGTCATCGCCCTTGCGCTCGATCGGCTCGGGCGGGATGTCCTTCATCGGCTGCGACACGGCTGCCGTCTCGCGCGCCTTTTCCTTTCGCTCGCGCTCCTTCTCCTCGATCGGCAGCGGAAGGTTCGGCATGTTGAGCGAGAACGTGATCAGCGCGCCGTACTTGCGATTCTCGCCGCGGAACTCGACGTCGCCGGGGAAGCGCTCGCCGCCCGTTTGTCCGACGCGGTACTGCTGCGCATCGGGCACATCGAAGAGGTGCAGCGGCTTCGCCATCGTCGCAGCGGAAAGCGTCCGCAGCGGACGGATGTCGTCGATGATCCACGCCGCGCGTCCATGCGTGCCGATCACGAGATCGTGCTCGCGCGGATGAACCATCAGCGCCATCACCGACGCGGTCATCAGACCGTGGCGGAACGGCATCCACTTCTTCCCGCCGTCGAGCGAGATCCAGAGACCGGCCTCGGTGCCGAGGAAGAGGAGATCGGGCGCGACCGGATCCTGCTCGAGGACGAGCGCGTAGCCGCGCAGGTCGGACGTGGCGAGACTCGTCCACGTCTTGCCGTAGTCGGTCGTCTTCATCACGTACGGTTTGAAATCGGAGCGGCGGTGATTGTCGAAGATCACGAACGCGGTGCCGGCGTCGTACTTCGACGGCTCGATGTGCGGCACCCACGTGTTCGCGGGAACGCCTTTGACGTTTGCCTCGACGCTCGTCCACGACGTGCCGCCGTCGCGTGTGACGTGCACGCGACCATCGTCAGTGCCCGCCCAGATCACGCCGCGCTGCACCGCACTCGGCGCGATGGCGATGATCGTTTCGAAATTCTCCGCGCCGCTGGCGTCGATGGTCAGGCCGCCGCTCTGTTTCTGATGCTGCCACTTCGGATCGTTGGTCGTGAGGTCGGGGCTGATGATCGTCCACGCGTCGCCGCGATCCGTCGTTTTGTGGAGGAACTGGCTGCCGTAATAAACGGTCGACGGATCGAACGGATCGATGGCGATGCCGGAGTTCCAGTTGAAGCGCAGCTCGATGCCGCCCGGATGCGCGGGGCGGATCGACTTGCGCTCGCCGGTCTTCAGATTCCAGCGCAGCAGATGGCCTTCCTGGCTCATCGCGTAGCCGTTTGTCGGATCGTTCGGATCGGCGAGCGTGGCGAAGCCGTCGCCGAAGCCGACCTCCTGCCAGTGATGATTGCGGATGCCGCCGTTCTCCCACACCGAGCTCGGGCCGCGCCACGAGCCGTTGTCCTGCATGCCGCCGTACACGTTGTAGGGGCGCTGCATGTCGACGTTGATGTGGTAGTACTGGCCGAGTGGGAGATTGCCGATGAAGCGCCAGTTGCGGCCGCGATCGCGCGACTCCGTCACGCCGCCGTCGTTGCCGTCGAAGATGTGCGACGGATCGTTCGGATCGATCCAGAACGCGTGATGATCGGGATGGATCTTGTTGTACGAGACGAGCGTGTCGAAGGTCTTTCCGCCGTCCGTCGACAGTCCGATCGTCGAGTTGACGTTGTAGACGCGCATCGGCTCTTTCGGATCGACGCGAATGTCCGCGTAATAAAACGGACGGGCCGCGACGTCGACCTCTTCGTTCACCTTGCGCCAGCGCCGCCCGCCGTCGTCGGAGCGAACGAGCGCGCTCTTGTCCGCCTCGACGATCGCGTACACCGTCTGCGGATTCGAGCGTGAGATGGCGATGCCGATGCGTCCGAGGTCGCCTTTCGGCAGTCCGTCATCCTCGGTGAAGCGTTTCCACGTCGCGCCGCCGTCGTACGTCACGTAGAGGCCCGAGCCGGGACCGCCGGAGGTGAAGAACCACGGCCAGCGGCGGAACTGCCACATCGAGACGAAGAGCTTGTCGGGATTCGACGGATCGATGACGAGGTCCGACGCGCCGGTGCTTTCGTTGACGTAGAGGACTTTCTTCCAGGTCGCGCCGCCGTCGACGGTTTTGTAGACGCCGCGGTCGCTGCTGTCGCCCCATGCGGCGCCGGTCGCGGCGACCCACACGACGTCGGGATTCGACGGATGCGTGACGATGCGATAGATGCGCTCCGTTTTCTCGAGGCCCATCGACTTCCACGTGCGCCCGCCGTCGAGCGACTTGTAGATGCCGTTGCCGTACGAGATCGAGTTGCGCAGATTCGCCTCGCCTGTGCCGACCCAGACGATGTCGGGATTGGCCTGATACACCGCGATGGCGCCGATCGCATGCACCGGCTGCTCGTCGAAGATCGGCGCCCACGTCTGCCCGCCGTTGATCGACTTCCAGACGCCGCCCGTCGCGGCGCCGACGTAGACGACGTTCGGATTCGACTCGACCGCCTCGATCGCGGCGACGCGGCCGCTCATCGTCGCGGGCCCGATCGAGCGCGCCTTGAGGCCGGAGAGGAGATCGGGATCGATTTGGGCGGAGAGCGATGTGGAGATGAGGAACGCCAGGGTCGCTGCCAGACGAGCGCGCATTGATTTCCTCCAGACGTCATCCTGAGCGAAGCGAAGGAACTCTTCGTCGCCACAGTTGGCGCAGGAGAGTTCCTTCGCTGCGCTCAGGATGACGGGAGATTCTAGACGCGTCCGACTCTCGCGAGCAGTGCGAATGTGGCGTCCGCGCACTTCTTCCACGAATACGCCGCCGCGCGCTCGTACGCCAGCGCCGCCGATCGCTCCCGCAATTCGCGATCCTCGGCCACGCGCCGCAGTGCGGCTTCGATCGACGCGACGTCTTCCGCGTCGAAGTACGTCCCCGCGTCGCCGATGATGTCGGGCATCGGCCGCGCGTCCGACGCGACGATCGGAAGTCCGGAGGCCATCGCCTCGAGCAGCGTGACCGGAAGGTTCTCGCACGTCGACGCGAAGACGAACGCGCCCGCTTCGCGATAGAACTCGGGCAGCGCGCTGTGCGGCACGGAGTTCATGATGCGCACCGCATCGCGCTCGGCGGGATGGCGGGCGAGCGTTTTCTGCAGCTCGCGCGCGACCGACGGAATGACGGGCGAGCCGATGAGGTCGAGCTCGATCGGCATCTTTGCGCGGCGCATCCGCAGCACCGCTTCGGCGACCGTCGCCTGATGTTTGTACGGATGCTGATCCGACACGTAGACGAAGCGGAACGGGTTCACGACCGAGTACGCATCGAGCGGCAGCGCGGGACGCGGCGGCGCCTGAAAGTAGGTGCTGACGCCGTGCGGAATCACGACCGATCGCGCGTCGATGCCGTGGTCGACGAGACGTCCGATCGTTTCCTTCGCGAAATCGGTCAGGAAGATCACCGCGTCGGCCTGGCGAAACGAGCTGCCGATGACGTAGCGAAGGATGAGCAACCGCGCGTGATCGGCGGAAAAACCGTAGCGACGGCGTTCGCGCGCATCGAACGGCAGCGTGAGCTGCGACATCGAGACGAGGGGATGGAATCCCCCGGGCGGCGTCGCCGCGGGCGTGAAGAGGACGTCGCACGCCGCGCGCGCGAGCGCGGGACGTTTGAAGAGCTGCCACGCAACGCGCATCGGCAGAGGACGTTCGAGCTGCGGCACGTGCACGCGATCGAGCCACGGCCGTTCCGGCACGCGCTCGAGCGTGATCGCCGCGCCCCAGAGCGTCACTTTCGCAATGCCGTGCGCCTCCGGATCGCCCCAGCGGATCAGCTCCGCGATGTGCGTGATCGAACCGCCGGAGCGCAGGTTCGATGCGTCAATGCCCAGCCTCATTGCAAAACGCGCGACGATAGCCGATCCCGAAGGATCTCGCGCCAGGAGTTTTCGTACGACGCGACCATCGCGTCGACCGTCCAGGCCCGCGCGCGGATTTTCGCATGCGCGGCACGCTCCGCCGCGGCGGTGCGATCAGCGAGGATCGCGCGAATCGCCGCGGCGGTGGCGTCGACGTCGCGCGGCGGAACGAAGAGCGCGTCGTCGTCCGACGCGATCTCGCGATGCGTCGGAATTTCGGACAGGATCATCGGCAGCCCGTCGAGAAACGCCTCACCGATCGCGTTCGGATGTCCTTCGAAACTGCTGACGAGAATCCCGAAGCCGGCGCTGCGCCGCCAGACCGCGACGTCGTCGACCCAGCCGTGAAAATGGACGCGATCGGCGATGCCGAGGGATCTTGCGAGGGACTCGAGGTTCTCGCGCTCATGGCCCTGGCCGCAGACGTCGAGCGTGCAGTCGGTCTTCGCGACGGCGCGGAGAACGACGTCGACGTTCTTCGGCGGATCGAGACGGCCGACGTAGAGACCACGGTTTTCCGCGCGCTCGACCGGCGGGCCTTCTTCGATCGGAAAGCCGTTGCGGATCATGTACCTCCGCTTCATCCCCATCCAGTATTGGACGCCGGCCTGCGTGTTTGCGATGACAGCCGATGCGAACGCGCGCGTGACGATGCGGCGAATGAGGCCGCGAACGCCGCGATAAAGCGCCCCTGAATTCGCCTCGCGCACGACGAACGGCACACGCGCGATCGCGCAGGCGATGCCGCCCACGACGTCGGTGAGGATGCTGCCGCTCTGCACGAGATCGGGCTTCCACGCGCGCACGAGGCGGAGCACGTCGACGATTTGCAGAGGGTTCCAGCTGTGGCGTCTGCGCAATCTCTCGCCGCGCGCGGCGACCATTACCTCGTGTCCGCGTTTCTCGAGACCCTCGGCGAGATACATCGTCTGCCGTTCGGCGCCGCCGCCGCTCTGCACGGCGATGAGGAGGAGGATTCTCATCGGAAGGCCTCAGCCGCGAGGCGCGTGAGGAATCGAAACGTGGTCGGCGCATCGCGGCGAAACATTCGCCGCAGCAGAAAGAGCGACGGCTTCTTCGCTGCCATGCGCGCCAGCATCGACGCCTGATGCCGCGCGATGTCGCGATTGTCGCGGCTCTCGGGATGGATCTCCGCGAAGCGCGCGGCGCATTGATCGAGGACGTTCGCGAGCTCGCGGACGTCGTCGCCGGTCGTCCACAGCTCGGCCCAGCGCCGCGGCACGTCGCAGCGCAGTCCTTCGCGCAGAAGCGTGTGCACGAGACCGATCTTCAGCGCGTCGTAGCCCTCGCGCTCGCGGCGGTGCGGATCGCCGGTCATCGATTTCGAATGGCCCCTGAATCCGATGAGCACCTCATCGAGATTCGCGATGCGATGGCGGCGCGCGACGCGCATCCAGAGCTCGGCATCCTGATTCAGCGGATAGCGCTCGTCATACGCATCGACGGCCGCGCGGCGAAACATCACCGAGGAGTGGACGAGCGGCGTGTCGAACATGCGATACCACTCCATCACGAGATCGCTCGTCGGGCGCCGCCACTCCGCGTGCCACCACGCGACGCGGCGATTGCGCCGTCCGTGCACGTCGATCGAATGCGCCTGCGTGCCGGCGACCGCGACGTCGCGATGCGCATCGAGAAATGCGATCTGTTTTTCGAAGCGCGCCGGATACGAAATGTCATCGCCGTCCATGCGCGCGACGTATTCGCTGGCGATCATCGACAGTCCGCGATTGAGGGTGCGCGTGAAGCCGAGGTTCGTCGGATTCGTGACGAGCCGAATGCGCGGATCGCGATACGACGCCGCGATGGCATTCGAACGGTCGGCGGATCCGTCATCGATGATCAGAAAATCGAAATCGCGATACGTCTGATTGAGAATCGACTCGATGGCCGCGGCGACGAACGGCTCCTCGTTGCAGACCGTCATCAAAACGGCGAGCCTCGGCGAGGTCACGGAAGCGCCGGCCCCATCGGATCGGTCTCATCGAGCGGCACCATGCGGTGCGTATCGGCGATCGCGTGACGCGTCCAGACGGCCTGCGTCGCCGCGGCCGCGAGATACGCGACGACGTACGAGCCGGCGAGCGCGATCGCGCCGTGACTGCGCGTGAAGTAGAACGTCGTCATCAGCGCCGCGCCCCACACGAGCGATTGGAAGGTCTGCTTCCAGATGTTGCCCGTCGCGAGCAGCGCCGATCGCAGCGACCACCAGATCGCGCTCACGATCGACGAGAGCGCGACGATGCGGATCACATTCGACGCGTTCGCGAACGACGCGCCGTACGCGCGCATGATCCACGGTGCGAGCAGCACGAGCGGCGCCGCCGCGAGCACCGCGAAGCCGGACGTCGTGAACATCGTGTCGCGCAGCAGGCGGCGGAATCCGCGATCGTCGCCGGACGCGAGGAGGTTCGTGAGGATCGGCATCGCCGGCTTCGCGACCTGGATCGGCACGAGCAGCACCGCCGCGCCCCACGCGTTCGCCGCGGCGAAGACGCCGGCCTCCGCGAGACCGTTCGGGCCGCGCGCGAGCGTCATCCGCGCCGTCCACTCGAACGACTGATGGATGAGTGCCTGCAGCACGACGGGAATCAAAAGGCCCCACACGATCGGCAGCTCCGACAAAACGCCGCGATGGCGAATCACGATGCCGAGATGACGGCAGGCATCGAGAAGCGCCCATCGTTTGAACGCGAAGCCGATCGCGTGCGCCGCGACGAGGCCCGCGACCGCACCCGCGACGCCCCAGCGCCAGGCGCCGGCGATCAGCAGCAAACCGTGCAGCATGCCCTCGATTGCGATCAAACGTCCCGCGCGTCCGAACGCTTCGAATCCCTGCAGCGCGCCGATCTGCACGTTGCCCGCGGCGACGAACACGATCGCGATCGCGCTGATCGCGACCGGCTTCGCGACTTCGCTCGCGCCCAGGAACTTCGCGATCGGCGACGCGAGTGCGAGCAGCAGCGCCGTCGCGACGCCGCTCGCGATGAGCGTCGTGTTGAAGAGAAGTCCGATGATTCGCCCCGCGCGATCGGGATCGACGTTCCGCGCCTCCGCCACCGCGCGCGAGGTCGCGGCGCCGAGGTTCACGCCGGCGAAGACCATGACCAGCGTGAGCGTCGTGCGAGCGATGCCGAGCTCTCCGAATTTCGCGGGGCCGAGCAGGCGCGCGGCGAAGATCGACGCGACCATCCCCGAGCCGAGCTGCACGCCGAGGCCGGCCACATTCCAGAAGCTGCCCCGCGCCAGCCTCGCCCGTGGTGACGTCATCGATGCGTACGCTACCATCGACGCCGATGCTTGTTTGTTCGTTGCGCGAGCTGCGGCTCGCGCATTGGAAAGCGGCAACTGCGGTTGCCGCACTCCATATCGTCCTTGCGTGCACCACGGTCCCGCCGCGCGCCGAGCGCACGCGCGAGCTGCGCGGCGTCTGGGTCGCGACGGTGAACAATCTCGACTGGCCGTCGCGCCGCGATCTCACGCCCGACGAGCAGCGTCGCGAGCTCACCGCGATGTTCGATCGCTTCGCCGCCCTCGGCCTCAACGCCGTTTTTCTGCAGGTGCGTCCCGCGGCGGACGCGATCTATCCGTCGGCGCTCGAGCCGTGGTCGGAATTCCTCAGCGGCGAGAAGGGGAGAGATCCCGGCTACGACCCGCTCGCGTTCGCGATCACCGAGGCGCACGCGCGCGGTCTCGAGCTGCACGCGTGGTTCAACCCGTTTCGCGCGCGGCACTCATCACAAACCTCGCCGATGCCTGACGGCGCGCTCACCTACGGCGACCTCGGATGGTTCGATCCCGGCGACGAGGACGTGCGGCGCAAAACGATCGCGGTCGTCGTCGACGTCGTGAAGCGCTACGACGTCGACGGCGTGCATCTCGACGACTACTTCTATCCGTATCCCGTCGGAGCGACGGACTTTCCCGACGATCAGAGCTGGTCGCGCTATCGCGGCGACCTGACGCGCGCGGAGTGGCGTCGCGACAACGTGAATCGCTTCGTGCGCGATCTGCATCACGCGGTGAAGGCAGCGCGGCCCGGCGTCGAAGTGGGCATCAGTCCGTTCGGCATCTGGCGTCCGGGACATCCGTCGCAGATTCGCGGCTTCGACGCGTACGAGGGCATTTACGCGGACTCGCGGCTCTGGCTGCAGCGCGGCTGGGTCGACTACCTCGCGCCGCAGCTCTACTGGCCGATCGACAAGCGCGAGCAGAGTTTTCCGGTGCTGCTGCGATGGTGGATCGCGCAGGATCGCCATCGCCGCGGCATCGTGCCCGGCATCAGCATCGCGCGCGTCGCGACCGGCCGCGCGAACAGCATCCCTCCCGAGGAAATCGCGCGGCAGCTCGCGCTCGTGCGCCATCAGCGCGGCGCGATCGGTTTCATCCTCTTCAGCGCGCGAACGCTGATGGAGAACCGCGGCGGCGTGGCGGATGTGGTGGCGGAGAGTCTGCGCTGACGGCGGCCGGCTGGAAGCCGGCGGAACGGCCGGCTGGAAGCCGGCGCTCCAGCGCACGGCGAGATCGATGTTGCTGTCGCGCGCATGTTCGGCAGCGCTGACGGAGCGCCGGCTTCCAGCCGGCCGTTCCGCCGGCCTCCGGCCGGCAAATCGCAGCGGCGGCGAGACTCCGGCTGGAAGCCGATGACGCCAGCGCACGACGGATCGATGTTACTGTCGCGCACATGCTCGGAAGCATCGGGATCCCGGAACTCCTCGTCATCTTCGTCGCGGTCGTGCTCATCCTCTGGCCGGCCATTCGCATTTGCGCAAAGGCGGGTTATCCGCCCGCGCTCGGACTGCTCGCGATCGTGCCGGGTCTGAATCTCGTTCTGCTTTGGTACCTCGCATTCGCCGAGTGGCCGGCGCTGCGCCGGTCGAACGATCGCGACGCCACGGGTCAAACTTTGGTTCGGAATCCTTAACAGACCCGCACCGTACAATCTCTTCGTGACGTCCATCGGGTCCGGGTCAGCCCTCGGGCATTACACGATCATCGACTCCCTCGGCCAGGGCGGCATGGGCGAGGTCTGGCGCGCGCACGATCCGCGCCTCGGCCGCGACGTCGCGGTGAAGGTCCTCTCGCGCGAGCTCGTGAAGGATGCGGACGCGGTCGCGCGATTCCTGCGCGAGGCACGCGCGGTCGCATCGCTCACGCATCCGAACATCCTCTCGATTTACGACTTCGGATCCGAGGATGGCGTGACATACGCGGTGATGGAGCTCCTGGAAGGAGAGTCGCTGCGCACGCGACTCGGACGCGGATCGCTGCCGTGGCGCGAGACCGCGGAGCTCGCGGCGTCCGTCGCGGAGGGACTCGCGGCCGCGCACGCGAAGGGCGTCATCCATCGCGATCTCAAACCGGAGAACCTCTTCATCACGTCCGACGGCCGCATGAAGATCCTCGACTTCGGACTCGCGCAGACCGCGGGCGATCCGACCGGATCGGGATCGGGCGTGATCGCCGGCACGATCGGCTACATGGCTCCCGAGCAGTTGCGCGCGCAGAAAGTCGAGCCGGCGAGCGATCTCTTCTCGCTCGGCTGCGTGATCTACGAAACGCTGACCGGCGCGCATCCGTTCGCGCGCGACAGCTCCGTCGAAGTGATGATGGCCGTGCTGCGCGAGCCCGCGCCGCTGTTGTCGACGAAACACTTTCCCGCGGAGCTGTCGTCGATCGTCGGCACATTGCTCGAGAAGGAAATCTCCGCGCGATACGCGACGGCGCGCGATCTCGGACTGGCGCTGCGCGGTCTGATCAGCGGATCAGGATCGACGCGCACGAAGAAGTCCTCGCCCGCGAAACGTGCGAAGCCGCTGACCGCGGTCGCGGTGCTGCCCTTCGCGAATGAGAGCAGCGATGCCTCGCTCGAGTACCTCGGCGACGGCGTCGCGGAAGCAGTCATCAACAGTTTGTCGGGACTGCCGAAGCTGCGCGTCGTGCCGCGCGCGACCGCGTTTCGCTACAAATCGAAGGAGATGGCGCCGCGCGACGTCGCGCGCGAGCTCGACGTGCGGTCGGTCGTCACGGGACGCGTCGTGCTGCGCGGCGACACGCTCGTCGTCAGTTGCGAGCTGATTGACACGAGCGCCGACCGCCAGCTGTGGGGTCAGACGTACAACCGCAAGCTCGCGGACATCTTCGAAGTGCAGGAAGAGATCGCGATGCAGATCTCGGAGAACCTGCGCGTCGCGCTGACCGGCGAGCAGCAGAAGAAAATCAAAAAGCGTTTCACGCACGATCCGGCGGCCTATCAGTCGTACATGAAGGGCCGCTTTTTCTGGAACAAGCGAACCGAGGAGGGGTTCAAGAAGGCGATCGACCACTTCGAGGCGGCGATCGAACAGGATCCGCTGTTCGCATTGCCATACGCCGGTCTCGCCGACTCGTACGCGCTCCTCGGCGCGGCCGCATTCGAGGTGCTGCCGCCGCGGGAAGCGATGCCGCGCGCGAAGGCCGCGGCGCTGCGCGCGCTGGAGATCGATGCGACGGTGGTCGAGGCGGTGACGGCGCTCGCGTTCGTGCGGCGTTTCTACGACTGGGACTGGCTCGAAGCGGAGCGCGATTTCCGTCGCGCGCTCTCGCTGAGCAAAACGTATCCGACCGCGCATCACTGGCTCGCGCTGCTGCTGTGCGAGGCGGCGCGCTTCGACGATGCGGCGGAGCAGATGGCCCTCGCGCACGAGCTCGACCCGCTGTCGCTCGCGATCAGCGCGGACATCGGATGGGTGAGCTACTTCGCGCGCGACTACGAAACCGCGATCCGCCGCTATCGCGCGACGCTCGACCTCGATCCCGATTTCGCCTGGGCACGTTTTCTTCACGGACTCGCGCTCGAGCAGACCGGACGCCTCGACGACGCCATCGCCGAGCTCGAGAAGGCCGGCCGCACGACGAAGATCCTCGCCGCGATCGGCCACGCGGCGGGCCTCGCGGGAAACGAGGAGAAAGCGCGGGCCGTGCTCGCGGAGCTCGAGCAGATGTCGCGCGAGCGATACGTGTCGTCGTACGCGATGGCCCTCGTGCACATCGGCCTGCGCGATTACGACGCCGCGTTCGCGTCGCTCGATCGCGCCGTCGACGAGCGCGCGGGCTACCTCGTCTACCTCAACGTCGACCCCGCGGTGGATCCGATTCGCGACGACCCGCGATTCGCGGAGCTGCTGGTAAAGACGAAGCGGCCGTGAGAGACGCCGGCTGGAAGCCGGCGGAACGGCCGGCTGGAAGCCGGCGCTCCGGAGCGCCGCCGTCCCGTTCATGTTGGACGAAGCGGCCGTAGCGTTTTTGGAGTGCGGCAGCCGCAGCTGCCGCTTTGCCTTGCCGCGACCGCAGTCGCGGCAGCTGCGGCTGCCGCAAATCAAAGCGGCGACTGCGGTCGCCGCACTCCAAAAAATCTCGATACCGTCTCGTGCATGGCCTTCTACCGCCGATTCATCCTGCCGCGGTTGATCGATCTTGCGATGCGGAACAAAGAAGTGCGTGCGCGCAGATCAGCTGTTGTGCCGAAGGCGAAAGGCGACGTCCTCGAGATCGGGATCGGCTCGGGACTCAACCTTTCGTTGTACTCGTCGAATGTGACGTCGCTCCGCGGCGTCGATCCTTCCGAAGAGCTCATCGCGATGACGCGGCGAAAGATTGACCGCGTCGCGTTTCCGGTCGAACTCATCGCCGGCTCCGCTGAGCAGTTGAACGTCGCATCGGAAAGCATCGACACGGTCGTCGCGACATGGACGCTTTGCAGCATCCCTGATCCGCTGAAAGCGCTGCGTGAAGCAAAACGCGTGTTGAAGCCGGGTGGACGTCTGCTCTTCATCGAACACGGACTATCGCCCGACCCGCGCGTCCAAACCTGGCAGCATCGCATCAATCCGATCTGGCGCCCGATCGCCGGCGGTTGCAATCTCGATCGGAAAATCGACGAGTTGATCGAGTCCGCAGGTTTCGACATCGAGCAGCTCAATACTTCGTATCTCCGAGGCCCGCGACCGATGACCTGGACGTACGAGGGGATTGCTCGTTAACGCGCGGCCGCTAACGGAGCGCCGGCTTCCAGCCGGCCGTTCCGCCGGCCTCCGGCCGGCTTCAATCGCAGTTGCCGGCTGGAAGCCGGCGTAACGGCCGGCTGGAAGCCGGCGCTCCATGCACGTCAGAATGCGTCGCACGTAAGGAGGCACACCCATGCCGGAACGAAAAACCATCGCCATCGTTGGAGCAACGGGACATCAGGGAGGCGGGCTCGTGCGCGCGATCCTCGAGGATCCGAGCGGCGGCTTCGCCGCGCGTGCGATCACGCGCGATCCATCATCGGAGAGCGCGCAGGCGCTCGCGAAACTTGGTGCGGAAGTCGTCGCGGCCGACGTCGAGGACGCCGCGAGTCTGCGCCGTGCGTTCGATGGCGCGTGGGGCGCGTTCTGCGTCACGTTTTTCTGGGCGCACTTCTCGGCGGAAAAAGAGATGGCCGAGGCGCGGAGGCTGGCGGAGACGGCGCGGGAGTGCGGCGTGCAGCATGCGGTGTGGTCGACGCTCGAGGACACGCGCAAGTTCGTCCCGCTCAGCGATGACCGCATGCCGACGCTGCTCGGCAAGTACAAAGTCCCGCATCTCGACGGCAAGGGCGAGGCCGACGCGTACTTCATCGAGGCGGGCGTCCCGACGACGTTCCTGCTGACCTCGTTCTACTGGGACAACTTCGTGATGTTCGGCATGGGTCCGAAGCGCGGCGAGGACGGCAAGCTCACGCTCACGTTCCCGATCGGCGACGCGAAGCTCGCCGGCATCGCGTCGGAGGACATCGGCCGCTGCACATACGGGATCTTCAAGCGCGGAAAAGAATTCGTTGGACAGCGCGTCGGCATCGCCGGCGAACTGCTCACCGGCAGCGAGATGGCCGCGACCTGCTCGAAGGTCTTCGGCGAAGAGGTTCGCTACAACGCGATCGATCCCGCCATCTACCGCGGACTCGGATTTCCCGGTGCGGAAGACCTCGGCAACATGTTCCAGTTCTTCCGCGACTTCGAGGATCACTTCGCCGAAACGCGGAACGTGGAGCGCTCGCGCGAGCTCAATCCGAAGCTGCAGAACTTCGAGCAATGGCTGAGGGCGAACAAGGGTCAGATCACCGTTTGAAACCTCCGCCGCGGGTCATCCGAATTGATATCGTTCGCACGCTTTTTTAACGACGTCAGAACGACATCAAGGAGGAGCTTCATGCGTCAACTGAGAGTTCTGCCGGCGCTGATCCTGGCGCTGGCTCTCGCACTTCCCGCGCTCGCGCAGAAGTCGAAGGCCGCCGCCTCGGCGCCGGCACCGGCGAAGGTGCCGAAGATCGACATCGCGTACAAGGAGTACACGCTCAAGAACGGGCTCACGCTGCTGGTGCACGAGGATCACAAGGCACCGATCGCGGCGGTCAACATCTGGTACCACGTCGGCTCGAAGAACGAGCCCGCGGGACGAAGCGGGTTCGCCCACCTCTTCGAGCACCTGATGTTCAACGGCAGCGAGCATTTCAACAACGACTGGTTCAAGGCCCTCGAGAAAGTCGGCGCGACGGATCTCAACGGCACGACCAACGAAGACCGGACGAACTACTTCCAGAACGTCCCGCTCTCCGCGCTGGACATGGTCCTCTGGCTCGAGTCCGATCGCATGGGAAGCCTCGTCGGCGCGATCGATCAGGCCAAGCTCGACGAGCAGCGCGGCGTCGTGCAGAACGAGAAGCGCCAGGGTGACAACGAGCCTTACGGCATCATGGAGGAGCTCATCACCAAAGCCGTCTGGCCGGCGTCGCATCCGTACTCGCACACGGTCATCGGATCGATGGACGACCTCAACGCCGCGAAGCTCGACGACGTGAAGGAGTGGTTCAAAACCTACTACGGTCCCTCGAACGCGGTTCTCGTCGTCGCGGGCGACGTGAATCCGGACGACATCCGCCAGCGCGTCGAGAAGTACTTCGGCGAGATCCCGCCGGGACCGCCGGTCGCGCACTTCCGCGAGTGGATCGCGAAGCGCAGCGAGTCGTCGCGCGAGATGGCGTACGACCAGGTGCCGCAGCCGCGCATCCAGAAGATCTGGAACGTTCCGACGACCACGACCGAGGAGGGCGTCTACCTCGACCTTCTCTCCGACGTGCTCGTGAGCGACAAGGCGTCGCGCCTCTACAAGCGGCTCGTGTACGACGATCAGACGGCGAGCGGCGTCGGCGCGGGCATCGATGCGCGCGAGATCGCCGGTCTCTTCACCATCGACATCACCGGCAAGGCCGACGCGGACGTCGCGAAGCTCGAAAAGGCCTCGGACGAGGAGCTCGCGAAACTGCTCCGCGACGGACCGACCGCGGACGAGATGAACCGCGTGCGCACGCAGTACTTCGCGCGATTCGTGCGCGGTGCGGAGCGCATCGGCGGATTCGGCGGCAAGTCCGACATCCTCGCGCGCAGCACCGTCTACGGCGGCAGCCCCGAGCATTACAAGAAGGTTCTGAACTGGGTCGAGCACGCGACCGCCGCGGATCTGAAGCGGGCCGGCAACAAATGGCTCAGCGACGGCGACTACACGCTGACGGTCCTGCCGTTCCCGCGTTACGCGCCCGTGCAGACCGGTGTCGATCGCAAGGCGCTTCCCGAGCCGGGCACGCCGCCCGCGCCGAAGTTCGTCGACGTGAAGCGCGCCACGCTTTCGAACGGCATGAACCTCGTCGTGGCCGAGCGTCACGACGTCCCGGTCGTGAATTTCAATCTCATCGTCGATGCCGGCTACGCCAGCGATCAGTTCGCGCTGCCGGGCACCGCGTCGCTCGCCGTCAACATGATGGATGAGGGAACGACGACGAAGGACGCGATCCAGATCTCCACCGAGCTGGCCCGCCTCGGCGCCAACCTCGGCACCGGCTCGAGCATCGACAGCTCGTTCGTGACGCTCTCCGCGCTCAAGACCGAGCTCGATCCGTCGCTCAAGCTGTGGTCGGACGTCATCCTCAATCCGTCGTTCTCGAAGGAGGACCTCGAGCGCCTGCGCAAGCTGCAGATCGCGGGCATCGAGCGCGAGAAGTCGTCGCCGTTCACGATGGCGCTGCGCGTCCTGCCGCAGTACATCTACGGCAAGGGACACGCGTATTCGAATCCGGCGACGGGATCGGGCACCGCGGCGTCGGTCGCGAAGATCACCCGCGACGATCTCGTGAAGTTCCATCAGACGTGGTTCAAACCGAACAACGCGACGCTCGTCGTCGTCGGCGATACGTCGCTCTCCGAGATCCAGCCGAAGATCGAGTCGCTGCTCGGCGCGTGGAAGAAGGGCGATGTGCCGAAGAAGAACATCGCCAGCGTCGCGTACAACGACAAGCCGGTCGTCTACATGATCGACAAGCCGGGCGCGTCGCAGTCGGTGATCATCGCGGGCGTCGTCGCACCGCCGCGTGCAGCACCGGAGGAGTTGGCGATCACGACGATGAACACCGTCCTCGGCGGCGCATTCGTGTCGCGCCTGAACATGAACCTGCGCGAGGACAAGCACTGGTCGTACGGCGCGTCGACGTTCCTGCCGAATGCGGTCGGGCAGCGGATGTTCATCGCCTATGCGCCGGTGCAGACCGACAAGACGAAGGAGTCGGTCGTCGAGACGCAGAAGGAACTGCGCGACATCCTGAAGGATCGCACCCTGACCGCCGACGAGCTGGCCAACGCCAAAACGCGCATGGCCCAGTCGCTGCCGGGCCGCTGGGAGACCGCGAACCAGGTGAGCAACGCGCTCGTCGATCAGGTGCAGTACCACCTGCCGACCGATTACTGGGATTCATACGCCGGCCGCGTGCGCTCGCTGACCCTCAAGGACGCGAACGACGCCGCGGTGCAGGTCGTCCGTCCGGAGAACCTCGTGTGGGTGATCGTGGGCGACCGCAAGAAGATCGAGAAAGGCATCCGCGACCTCAACCTCGGCGAGATCCGCTTCATCGATCCCGACGGAAACCCGGTGCAATAAGAGAAGTTGATTGTCATCAAGGCCGCCCCGAGGGAGACTCGGCGGCGGCCTTTTTTTTGATGAAGATCATCATCATCGCGGGACCGAACGGAGCGGGGAAGACGACGTTTGCCGGCGCGTTCCTGCCGTTCGAAGCAGAGCTGCCGGCGTTCGTCAACGCAGATCTGATCGCGGCCGGACTCTCTCCTTTTCAACCCGAGACCGCAGCGATTCGCGCGGGCCGAATCATGCTCGAACAGATTGACGATCACGTTGCGGCAGGAAGGAGCTTCGCATTCGAGACGACGCTGTCGGGTCGAACGTATGCAGCCCGGATTCCGAAGTGGCGAGCTGCGGGCTACAACGTGAAGTTTGTGTTTCTGTCGTTGCCGAACGTTGAGGAGGCGATCGCTCGTGTTGCGAACCGCGTGCGTCAGGGCGGGCACGACATTCCGGCTGATGTCATCCGTCGGCGGTTTGAGAGCGGCCTCAGGAACTTTCGCGGCATTTATCGCGACCTCGTCGACTTCTGGCAATTGTTCGACAATAGCGGCCGCACTCCCGTGTTGCTCGAAGAAGGATTCTCACATGACCAACAAACTTGAGTCGCGATTGCCCGACCCTGATATGCAGGCCGCTCCACGTGCGCTTCTCCGCGCAGCGCAACACGCGCGAGAAATTGCGCGGCAAACGGGAACGCCGCTTGTGATCGTGGAGAACGGAGTTCTGATCGAGGAGCCCGTCACTGATCTCGAGGAGCTCATCGAAGACTGAGTGGCGGTACTCGGCCAAACTTTCGCTGGATGTCTCTTTGTTTGTCATCCCGAGCGAAGTCGAGGGATCCGGGAGGGCGTGCGGCGCTGATTGGTTGCTTCCTGCCGCCAGATCCCTCGACTTCGCTCGGGATGACATGGTGTGGCGTTGCCCTTATTCGTTATTCGCAAATTGCGAATAGCGAATAAGCGAGGTCAATCGTTGGCCGCTCCCGCGCTGAGCCGCCTCCGCTGCCGCCCCTCCTCATCGAAATTCTCCGGATCGAGCCAGCGCTCGAAGGCTGCGCGGCGGGAGGGCCACTCGGAGTCGAGCATCGAGAACCAGGCCGAGTCGCGGTTGCGGCCTTTGTAGACGATGTGCTGGCGGAAGATGCCCTCGTATGTGAATCCGAGGCGCGCGGCGGCGGCGCGGGACGGGGCGTTGAGGGCGTCGCACTTCCATTCGTAGCGGCGGTAGCCGAGCTCGTCGAAGACGCGCCGCATCATCAGATACATCGCCTCGGTCGCGGCGATCGTGCGCTGCAGGCGAGGGGAGTAGTTGATGTGGCCGACTTCGATCGCGCCGCTGGCCTGATCGATGCGCAGGTACGCCGCGACGCCGATGGCCTTGTTCGTGCGCGCGTCGACGATGGCGTGGAAGAACGGATCGTCGGTCGCGCTCATCCTCTCCAGCCAGGCGCGGTACTCATCGAGCTCGCGAAACGGATCGCTGCTGAGATACGTCCAGTTCCGGCCCTCCGGATCGTCAAGGTTGGCCTCGTGCAGCTCGGCCGCGTGGCGCTCGATGTCCACCGGCTCGACGCGGCACCAGCGTCCCACCATCGGCGTGTGCGGCGGGCGGGCGCGAGGCGTCCAGTTCGGGACAGCGAATCCGATCGGCTGGTCAGTCACGCGGGCAACGATAGCGCGGGTTCCGTCGTCAGCTCGAATGCCGGCGGATGCGTGAGGTGCCGTTTGACTGCGCAGAGATCGACGGCGCGGCGGATCGCGTCGACGTACTTTGGCGGGAACTCGTCCGGCAGCTGCAGATTCACGGCGATCTTCGACACGAGCTTCGTCGCGTCGTCGCGCGTTGTCTCGAGCATCATCGCCAGGCCGTCCGTCGCGATCGATCGCTCCTGACAGAACCGCAGCGCGTAGTAGCCCATGCACGTGCCGATCGACGCGATGAAGACGTCGAACGGCGCCGGTCCTGAATCACCGCCGATGGGAAGCGGCTGGTCCGTGTGAATCGTGTGTCCCTTGAACGTCGCGTCGACGGCAACGCCGCCGGGAAAGGTCATCGTCATTTGCATCGAAGTCTCCTCAGATCGTCGCGGGCTCGGCATCGACGACGCACGTCTCGTCGGGTGTCGTCTCCTTCCGCTTCCCGCTCATGAAATACAGAATCGGAACGGTCACGCGCGACAGAAACAGCGACGCGACTTCGCCGGCCATCAGCGAAATGGCCAATCCCTGGAAGATCGGATCGAACAGGATCACGCCCGCGCCGGCGATCACCGCCGCCGCGGTGAGCAGCATCGGCCGGAATCGCACCGCCCCGGCGTCGATCACGGCCTGATCGAGCGGCACGCCATGCTTCAGCCGCAGCTCGATGAAGTCGACGAGGATGATCGAGTTGCGCACGACGATCCCCGCGCCGGCGATGAATCCGATCATCGACGTCGCCGTGAAGAACGCGCCCATCAGCGCGTGCGCCGGCACGATGCCGACGAGCGAGAACGGGATCGCGGCCATGATCGTCAGCGGCGTTTTGAACGACTGGAACCAGCCGACGACGAGGATGTAGATCAGGATCAGCACCGCCGCGAAGGCGATGCCGAGGTCGCGAAAGACTTCGTACGTGATGTGCCATTCGCCGTCCCACTTCATCGAATACGTTTCGGTGAGGAACGGCTGCCGCGCGACGAAGCGGTCGAGCGCATAGCCCTCGGGCAATCGCAGCTGATCGAGCGCGCGATTCAGTTTCAGGATCGCGTAGACCGGACTCTCGATCGAGCCCGCGACGTCCGCCGTCACGTAGACGACCGGCATCAGATTCTTGTGGAAGATGCTTTTCTCGTTCGTCGTCTCTTCGACGCGCACCAGCGACGCGAGCGGCACGAGCGTCCCGTTCGCAGCGGCGACGCGGATCGCGCCGAGGTCGGGAACGGAGGAGCGGAGCTCGCGAGGGACCTGCAGAACGATCGGGACATCTTCGCGCTCATCCTCGGCGTGCAGCAGACCCGCGCCCGATCCGGAAAGCGCGAGGCGCAGCGTCGCATCGATCTGCGCCTCCGACACGCCGCTCAGCGCGGCGCGCTCGCGATCGACGACGAATCGCAGCCGCGGCTGATCGTCCTCGACGTACGAGTCGACGTCGACGACGCCGTCCGTGCGGTCGAAGACGCCCTGAATCTGCTTCGCGATCGCGATCTGCCGCTCGTAATTCGGTCCATACACTTCCGCGACGAGGGTCTGCAGCACCGGTGGTCCGGGCGGCACTTCCGCGACTTTCACGCGCGCGCCCCACTTCCGCGCGAGCGGCGCGATCCGCGTGCGAATGACGCGCGCGATCTCGTGACTCTGCGTGTCGCGTTTGCCCTTCGGCTGGAGATTCACCTGAATGTCGGCGACGTTCGGGCCGTGTCGCAGGAAGTAGTGGCGCACGAGTCCGTTGAAGTTGTACGGCGACGCGGTGCCCGCATACGTCTGGTAGTGCATCACCTCCGGCATGCGTCCGATCACCGACGCCAGCTCGCGCGTCGCCGCCGCCGTTCTCTCCAGCGGCGTCCCCTCGGGCATGTCGACGATCACCTGCAGCTCGCTCTTGTTGTCGAACGGCAGCATCTTCACGCGCACGACCTTCAGCGCAAACAGCGACACCGACGCGACGAGCAGCAGAGCAACAGCCGCGAGAAATGCGAAACGCGCGCGCGCATCGTGGATCAGGCGCCCCATCACGCGCCGGTACATCCGCGTCGACCATCCTTCCGCGACGTGCTCGCTGCCGCACTCGTGGCGCAGAAGTTTGAGACTGGCCCACGGCGTGACGACGAACGCGACGATGAGTGAGAAGAGCATCGCCGCGGTGGCGCCGACCGGAATCGGCCGCATGTACGGTCCCATCAGCCCGCGCACGAAGCCCATCGGAAGGATCGCGGCGATGACGGTGAACGTCGCGAGGATCGTCGGATTGCCGACCTCCGCGACGGCATCGATGGCCACGTCGTGAAAACGGCGCCCGCGATTTTCGGAGAGACGATGGTGGCGGACGATGTTCTCCACGACGACGATCGCGTCGTCGACGAGGATGCCGATCGAGAAGATCAGCGCGAAGAGCGTGACGCGATTGAGCGTGTAGCCGAGAAAGTAGAAGACGGCCAGCGTGAGCGCGAGCGTGACCGGAATGGCGATGGCCACGACTCCCGACTCGCGCCATCCGAGGGCGAGCGCGATCAGGATCGCGACGGAGAGAATCGCGAGCAGCATGTGAAAGAGCAGCTCGTTCGATTTCTCCGACGCGGTCTCGCCGTAGTCGCGCGTGACCGTGACCTGCACGTCATGCGGGATCAGCGATCCCTTCACGCCGTCGACTTTGCGAAGAACCGTCTGCGCGAGCTCGGCCGCGTTCGTGCCTCTGCGCTTCGCGATCGCGATCGTGACGGCGGGATCGTTTCCGGAGAACACGTAGTCCGCCGGCTCCTCGGGACCGTCCGTGATCGTCGCGACGTCGCGGAGATAAATCGGCCGCATCGCGTGCGTTCCGACGACGACGCTGCCGACGTCGTCCGCATTCGCGAGGAAGCCGCCCGTCTCGACGAGCAGCTCACGATTGTTCGCGGCGAAGCTGCCCGACTGCATCTGACGGTTCGCCTGATCGAGCACGCCGGCCAGCGCGACCGGCGCGATTCCGAACGCGGCGAGTCGCGACGGATCGAGCGTGACGCGCACCTGACGGCGCTGTCCTCCGATCAGCGTCACCTCGGAAACGTCGGGAATCCGTTTGATTTCCTCGCGCAGTTCCGCGGCCACCTGCCGCAGCGCGAAATGATCGTAACGACGGCTCGAGAGCGTGAGCGCGAGCACCGGCACGTCGTCGATCGACCGCAGTTTCACGAGCGGCATCGACGCGCCGGGCGGAACGATGTCCGTGTTGCCGAGGAGTTTTTGATTGAGGCGAACGAGACTGCGCTCCTCATCCTCGCCGACGCGAAAGCGCACGACCGTCATCGACGCGCCGGGGCTCGCGGTCGAATAGATGTACTCGACGCCGGGAATCTCCCACAGCAGTTTTTCGAGCGGGCCGGTGACGCGCTGCTCGACTTCCTTCGGCGACGCACCCGGCATGCGCACGAAGACGTCGATCATCGGCACGACGATCTGCGGCTCCTCCTCGCGCGGCAGCACCATCACGGCGCCGATGCCGAGGAGAAGCGACGCGGCGATGAGCAGCGGCGTGAGCTTCGACTCGCTGAAATATCGCGCGAGACGGCCGGCGATCCCGCCATCGCTCATGGCGTTCCTCCTGCGACGTAGCGCTCGCCTTCATCGAGTCCGGAGAGGACTTCGGTCGATCCGGCGAACGTGCGGCCGGTCGTGATCAAACGCGTTTGCGCGACGCCATCCGCATCGACGACCTCGAGCTGACGAAGTTGTCCGCGGATGCGAATCGCGGCGGAGGGAACGGCGAGAGCGCGGCGCGAACCGATCGGAAGGCGCACGCGCACCGCCTGGCCGGAGCGCAGGGGAGGCTCTTTTGTCATCCCGAGCGGAGTCGAGGGATCCGGCAGTGTGGGGGAGCGCTGCGCGACCGACCCGCCCAGATCCCTCGACTTCGCTCGGGATGACAGGGTCGGCTCGAGATCGAGCATCACAAGAGCCGTGCGCGTGATCGGATCGACGGCCGGAACGATTTGCGCGATGCGTGCGCGGCCGTCGTCGACGTCCGCTGAATCACTCGCGTGCAGTTGCGATGCGATGTTCTCCGGAACGAAGGCATCGACGCGCAGACGGGACGTGTCTTCGATCGTCATCAGCACCATGCCAGGCGCGGCCTGCGATCCGACGTCGACGTTTTTCGCGATAACGACGCCGTCGATCGGCGAGCGGATCTCGTCGTAGCCGGCGAACGTCGCGGCAGTCGCGACGGAGGCGCGCGCGACGTTCTTCCGTGCGCTGAGCTGCTGCCGCGCCGCGGTCGCGCGCTGCAGATCGGCGGCCGCGGCCTTCTGCTGCGCCTCGATTCCATCGAACTCGTGCGCGCTCACCGATCCGCGATCGCGGAGCACGAGATAGCGCTGATACGTCGACTCGGCGAGCTTCGCGTTCGCGGTGGCCGCGGCTTCAGCGGCCGTGGCGGATTCGATCGCGTGATCGATCTCGTCGAAGCCGGCGCGCGCGCCGGTGAGCATCGAGTCAGCCTCTCGCGAATCGATCTGCAGGAGAAGCTGGCCGCGGCGCACGACGTCGCCTTCGCTGACGAGCACCTGCGTCACGTTGCCGACGACCTTCGCCGCGAGCTGGCTCGTCGTTCGCGCGCGAACGGTTCCCGTCGTTTCGTAAACGTCGGGAATCGTCGTCGCGTGCGCGATCGCGGTGGTGCGCGGATCGACCCGCGCGGGTGTCTCGGTGCGCTGCGGTGCGCTGCACGCGGCGAAGGCGATCGCCAGCAGCAGCAAATCAAAGGAACGGCGCAACGTCATGCAGTCCTCCCATGGCGCGGAGCAGTTCCGCGAATCCGGTCGTGGTGTCGAACGTCGCGGCGAGGAGCAACATGCGCGCGCGAACGAGTGCCGTCTGCGCGCGCAATTGTTCAGTGATGGTCGTGAGTCCCTGTTCGTAGCGATCGCGAACGATGCGCGCCGCTTCCTCGGCGTGCGCGACGGACCGCTGTCCGACGTCGAGCTTCTCGCGCGCGGCGTCGTAGCGATGCCATGCGCCAACGATCTCGAGCTGCACGGCATCGGCAGCGGAGGTCTCCGCGTCGCGGGCGGCGTCCGCGGCGGCGCGTGCCTCCGCGATGCGTCCCGTGCGATTCGGATCGAGGAGACTCCAGGTCAGCATCACGCCGGCGGTGTGATCGCTGTTGCGCTGACTGAATGTCGCGCCGCTCGCGCCGATGTCCGCGAACGCGTCGACGCGCGGAAGCAGCGAGCCGCGCGCGGCGCGAAGCTCGAGACGCGCGTTGCCGCTTTCGAGTCGCGCGCGCTCGAGCTCGGGACGATTCGAGGCGCCGCGCTGCAGCGCATCGTCGAGCGACGGCGCGGTGAAGGCGCGCTCCGGCAACGCTGTCGCCGGCGCGATCGCGTTCGCGAGTGGTTGCCGCAGCAGCAGATTCAATGTCGCGAGCGCGATGGCGAGCTCGCCGTCCGCCTCGATCTTCTGCTGACGCAACTCCGCCGTCTGCACCTCGGCCGCGAGGAGCTCCGAACGGGCCAGCAGCCCGGCGTCGACGCCCGCGCGAATCGCATCGGCATCGGCCTCCGCGCTCTTCAGCGCATCGGCGGCGACGCCGGCGCGCTCACGCGCGAGGGCGAGACCGAAGTACGCGCGGATCACGCGAAGACGCAGTTCCTGTTGCGCGGCGTTCGATGTCTTGCCGGCCTGCGTCACCGCGGCGCGACTCTGCGCGATGCGTGTGACGCGGCGGAGCTGATCGAAGAGGGGATAGCGCACCGCGAGCGACTGCCGCCAGTTCGTGAGCGACGGCGGCGCGTTGAGAAACGCGGGATCGAACTGCGCGGCGCCGAAGCGTCCCTGTTCGAGAAGCGATCCGAAAACGAAGACCGGGTTGTTGCCGCGCGTCCACGCCTCGCGCACCGAGACTTCCGGCAGCCACATCGCGGTCGCGCGACGCTCGCGCGCCGCGGCGATGCGCTCACCCGCGTGCGCCGCGTCGATCTGCGGACTCTCGCGCAAAGCGACCGCAACGGCCTCCTCGAGCGTGAGCGCGTTGCCGGTGACCGCCGGCGCCGCGGCGAGAACGATCAGCGCGAGCAGCATGCCGCTTCCGTCTGGTCCCGGACGCCGGCGCGCCGGAGGATGGGGATCATCGGGCACCAGTTCGTGAAGGCGGACTGCAGAAGGTTGAGCCCGACGAAGGCGGTCAGCAGCAGCCACCACGGGTTGACGAACCAGCCGAGGGCGAGGGAGGCGAGGACGAAGATTCCGGCGAGGAGGCGAAGGGAACGTTCGATGTTCATGTCATGACAATATAACCAAATAGGAATATAGTCAACAACGTGTTAGCATGTCCGCTCATGAAGAAGAAGCCGAAGCACGCCAACCTCACGGCGGAAGCCCTCGAGCTCGTGGCCGCGCGCTTTCGCGTGCTGGCCGAGCCGATCCGCCTGCGGATCCTGCAGTTCCTGCGCGACGGCGAGAAGAACGTGTCCGAGCTGACGGTTCTGCTGTCGACGACCCAGCCGAACATGAGCAAGCACCTGCGCGTGCTCCAGGAGGCGGGACTGATCGGGCGGCGGCAGGCCGGCAACAGCGTCTACTGCTTCGTCAGCGATCCGTCGGTCTTCGACCTCTGCGACGTCGTCTGCACGTCGCTCTACGCGCAGATGTCGGCGACGGCGCGGATCCTGAAGCGCTGAGGCGTCCGATCGTGATTCGCGGCCGTAATGAGAGCGTGCGCAAGCTCTCGCTGCTGCTGCTTTTCGTCTGCCTCCCGCTCGCGGCGCACGAGATCGGGACGACGCAGGTTCGCGCCGAGCTGCGGAAGGATCACACGTACCGCATCGACGTCATCACCGCGCCGCAGGCGCTGCTGAACCGCCTCGAGAAAAATCGATCGCAGGGCTTGAGCGACCAGGAATTGCAGGCGCGATTGCAGCGGCTCGCGCAGCAATTCGCGAATGCCGTCGACATTCGCTTCGGTGAGAAACGATCGACACCGAAAGTCTCGATGCATGTCGGCAATGGTGCCGTGATCATCCGTCTCACCGGCGACGTGCCCGTTCGCGCGGGCGCGTTCACATGGAAGTACGCGCTGATCTACTCGACCTACGCCCTGACGATCGAAGCCGCGGGACAGGAGCCGCGGCGGATCTGGCTCGAAGGCGACGAGCGCAGCGCCGCGTACGCGGTCGGCGCGCACATCGCGACGCCCACGCGTTTCGAAGTCGTTCGCCAGTACTTCGCGCTCGGCTTCACGCACATCGTTCCGCTCGGTCTCGATCACATCCTCTTCGTCCTCGGCATGTTCCTGCTGACGCCGCGACTCAAGCCGGTGCTGACCCAGGTCACGACCTTCACCATCGCGCACTCGATCACCCTCGGCTGCGCGATGTACGGCCTCGTCGCCCTGTCGCCGCGCGTCGTCGAGCCGATGATCGCGCTCTCGATCGCCTGGGTCGCCATCGAGAACCTGACGACCTCCCAGCTCCGTCCGTGGCGCGTCGCGATCGTGTTCGCGTTCGGCCTCCTGCACGGAATGGGCTTCGCCGGCGTGCTGCGCGAGCTCGGCCTCCCGCGCGCCGAATTCGTCCCCGCCCTGATCAGCTTCAACGTCGGCGTCGAATGCGGCCAGCTCGCCGTGATCAGCATTGCGTACCTCGCGATCGTGAGCTGGGCGCAGCGCCGGCTGTGGTACCGCCCGCGCGTGGTCGTGCCGGCCTCGATGGCGATCGCGGTGATGGGGGTGGTGTGGGCGGTGGAGCGGATCGCGGGGTGAAGGGCCGGTGCGCTCAGTTGGCGCCGGAGGCGCGTCAACTGCAGCGCGGGTGGAGATTACGGTGTCATGCCCCTGCGCGCCTGGGCGTAGTCTTCGCGTTCCGATTCATCGATGTATTTGAGCGCGATGCGATCGGCGGCCTCGGACTGATACATCGCCAGCGCCATCGCGATCCACTCGGTATGACCATCGAGGACCTCCAGTGCGCGCGCGATCGCAGGAAGGGCCGACTCGTCGTGCTGCATTGCGAATCCCTGGACCGCGGCGCTGACCAGAAGCTCATTGCCGGTCTTCAGCGCGTCTCTGAGCATGGGCAGGGAACGGCGGTCGGCGGAGGCAAGGCGCAGAGCCTCGAGGGTCACTACGCCATACGCAGCAGGGTCGTAATCGTGCGCCGCGCACCACTGCACGAATTCGTCCGTCGGTTCCTCGAGTGAACCGGACCAGCGGATCGCGTTCGCCGCATGGACCGACAGCTCATTCCAGTAGGGCGTGTCATCGGAGACGCGGCCCAGAAATGCGGCAGCGAGGCGATGCTTTTCGCTGAAGGTCATCTCACGATCGTGACGCTCACGAAGAAGCGCGATTGCCGATCGATCGCCGCGCTCCATCGACTCGATGAGCGCCGTGTCGAGATCGTAATCAGCGCACGACGGGAGCGCCCACACCGACGAAGAGCTCCTGCTCGAACAAGGCATGCCGCACGTGAGGACGATCTCCTCCTTCGTCTCCGAGAGCTGCAGCTTCTCTGTCGGTCGTACGTTGTCGCCACCGTCGACGGTGATGGACCTCTCCGCGGATTGCACTCCCTCGAGCTCGAATCGCAGCGTGGCCTTGCCGGGCGGCACACCTTCGAAGCGATACGCGCCGTTCGCATCGGCAACGCGAGTCCACTCACCCGCGGCTGATGTCAGCCGGACCGTGCATCCGGGCAGCGGC
>Ga0075425_100000405_pt1 | contig 39888 bp, 23 predicted proteins | sample SoiMethybrSBSTD4_FD_75300 | JGI IMG/M metagenome (GOLD analysis project Ga0075425, IMG submission 75300) | Bulk soil microbial communities from a Populus tree surrounding site in Tennessee, USA - Soil MetaG P. TD hybrid SBSTD4 | ecosystem: Environmental > Terrestrial > Soil > Tree plantation... | reverse complement strand
CTGCGCGAAGTGCAGCACGCGCAGTGTGGCCTGCCCGTTCTTGTAGCGCTGCAGGCGGATCGAGTAGTCGAGACCCGAGAGCGTGATCTTCATCTCGTCCCGGACCTCGGAGAGCGCCTTATCATACGCCTGGCTGAAACGCACGGCGTCGGCGTCGACCGCCTCGCTCAAAACGGGCGTGGTGGTCGAGACCGCGAGACACGATTCGACAGCCTGCTCCGACACGGTGCTGGCGATGCCGACCAGATGAGGCTTTGCCTTGTGCGGCATGGTGAATTCAGGGATTTCCTCGCGCATGGCCCGGAGGGCTTGGATGTACTCGCGTAGCCTAGAGAAGGCGTTTGCCGTCAACCATGATGGCGATCACTGAGCCGTGTTCACGAGGTCCGATTTTCACGTCGATTCACAATACGGCCTTTTCGAAACGCATCGCGTTATCCACATTCGACGATGATTCATCTCGACGCGGCGCGGATTCATTCGGCGGCGGCAATCGCGCGTTTGCCGAAAGGGATGCTGCCTTTCCCGGCCTCGCTGACGTATCCGGATCCGACGACGTCGTCGTGCCCGGGCGAGATAGATCAGCACACCGCAGGGATACCGCTGTAACAACCGTTACCGACGCACCACGGAGCGCCGTTGCGACAACAAGCTGGCGAGATGCGGTATCTCCTCATCGCATTCCGGCGGCGCAAGTGAGAGATGTGAGATGCCGCGACGCAGCGAACAGGGAACGTTTTTGTTGCATTTTGACGCGCTCCGGAGCCGCCATCGCATGATTGGAGCGCCGGCTTCGGACGGGGCGTTGCCCGTCACTTTTTGGGCATGTCTCTTGTCCTTCTTCCTCGTACCCGAATTCCGCCTTGAGAACTTCCGAAGCGAATGCGAGCGCGGCCCTAATGTCGTTGTACGAGAGCACCGGATAGCGGCGCCAAACCTCCTCAAGGCCGCAGTCAGAGAGCGCGTCAAGGATGGGCGAGTTCGGCGCGCAGGCGCCTCCTCCGAGCGGGAACGGGATCGAGTTGACGGTTGAGCCGGCGACGGGCCTGCGATCTCTCTCGGGACCGAAGACACTCACCGCAAGACCGGCCTCTAAGTCTTGTCACGCAGCCGGCCGCCGGACTCGACCATCGAACGACTCCCTCTTCCCCGGTCGATCGGGACCCTTCAGCTACGCGCCCACCTCGGACTTGAACCTACGGGGAGCGCGCACATGCTGTGCCTCCGTGGACCAATTGCTGAAGCTACCTCTCTCACTCTGCAACGCGAGCCGGAGGGTCTCGATGAATCGGGGAGGGCGCGATCAGCCTGGACCGCGAAACGTCAGCCGTGCGATGACCTCGAGGGGGGATTATCCGTTCGATCGTCACTCCCACTGGTGATGAGACGTTTGCGTTTCTTTTCCAACCCGCTCGCCCTATGGCAGGCTGCCTACCTCGCTGCCTGCTTCGAGCGAAGACGCCGCCCCGCCGATGATGCCGGCCGACGTGTATCGCCGCGAGGTCACATCCCTTCTACATGGGAGGAACCGTGAAGGTATCTTTGCAACGCTCCGCCGCAATCGCTTTCGTTGCACAACTTCTGTTCGTTCCATACGCGCAATCGGCAACGCTCAGGAACCACGATCACCCGATCCTGCAGGTGTCGCTAAGCCGCGCGTCTATGAACCCGTCTTCGGGAGAGACTTTGGTACTCCACGTCTCTCTCCGCAGCGCTGCTCGTTGCGGTATCCAAGTCCTCGATCGGGACGGCTTTCTAATTCGCACCTTCCCGCCAATCGATGGAATTGCTGGCGACAACGCGGTCGTCTGGGACGGCCGCGATGATGCCGGCGAGATCGTTGCCGACGAAGCGTACTCGTTCCGAGTCGTCGCGGACGGAGGCAATGACGAATACTTTCCCGCCGCGCGCAACGCCGCGATGGTCGCGGTCGATCCGCTGTCTTACTCGCGCGCGACAGCCACGCTCACGTACACGCTGAAGAAGCCCTCGCGCGTGCACGTGCAGGCGGGAACGGTCCATGGCACGGAAGGTCCTGTGCTGAAAACTATCGTCGATCGTCAGCCGCGCGATGCCGGCAAGATCGCGGAACATTGGAGCGGTTTTGACGAAAGTGGCTCGTTGTATGTACCTGATCTGACCGGCTTCGTTGTCGCGATTGCGGCGACGCCGCTCCCCGAGAACAGCGTCATCACGTACGGCAACCGGAAACGTGCGTTCCTCGATTACGCGGCGCACCGTCGCGGTCAGTCGCTGTTTCCGCACCGCGCTCCGGCCGCGCATCACGCCGGCCTCGATGTCTTCAACGATCTCGCCCCGGCGCTGACGCTCGTCACGAACGGTAATCGTCTTCAACTCCACACGAGCGGTCCGACCGCAAGCGCATTCGTCCGCCATCCTGGCGAGATCTACATCTTCGTCGACTCGAATCTCGTCATGAGACGAGATGCGAGAAAATCTGCCGAACCGATCGAGATCCCAATTCACGACGACGCCGACCATGTCGTTGCGGTCAACTGGCGGAGCGACTACGGGCCGGTCGCTGTTGGCGTCACGAAATTGCGGCGTCATGCCGAAACGCAAAGCGGGAGCAGGCGGTGAGAGCGCGATCGGTTGCCGCATGGCTCATCGTCTGCGCGCTCTCGCATGCCGCGGCGCTTGCCGACTCAATCAGCGGCGTTTCTCCCTCATCGTTCTACGCCGGGACCGCGGAGGACTTCGTGAGCATCAGCGGCACAGGGCTTGCCGGCAGCGACACGACGCTGATGACCACGGTCGTTTTCAACGGGCCGGCGGGAACGTTCAGCATCGACGCGAACACTGAATCCGACACGCTCCTGCAGGTCTTCGTTCCAACGCAGGTATTCTCCATCGCCGGCACGTACACGCTCACGGCATATGCTCATGACCTTGGCGGTACGACGCGCCAGATCGGCCCGGGCTCGCTCTCGATCGTGAACCGGCCCGCCAGCACGACGCCGCTCTTGGCGCTCCCCGAGGTCATCATCGCCGAGGCGACCGGCCCCTCGGGAGCGATTGTGACCTGGAGCGCCGGCGGCACGAACCCGGACGGCTCCGCTGCGGCCGTCTCCTGTGACCACGCCTCGGGCGCGCTCTATCCGCTCGATACGACCGTCGTCACCTGCTCGGCAGGGTCGGTGAGCGGCACATTTCTCGTCGTCGTCATGGACACCGTGCGGCCGACGCTGACGCTCCCAGCCAGCATCACGACATCGAACCCGGTCGTCACGTATTCGGCCACCGCGAACGACGCGGTCGACGGGACCATTGTGCCCGTATGCGATCCCGCCTCGGGATCGACATTCACCTGGGGCGACACCTACGTTCTCTGCACAGCGACGGACGCGCATCAGAATCAAACGGCGGGCACGTTCCGCGTCACCGTCAACTGCCCGGCGACGACGACATTGTCGGTCAGCGAGCGCTACTTCAGCCCGAACGGCGACGGGCAGAAGGACACCACAACGGCGGGACTCAGCATCGCCGCAGGCAGCATTCCGTGGACCCTGAACGCACGCGACTCCGCGGGGACGATCGTGCGCACGTGGTCGGGCTCCGGGAGCTGCATTTATCTCACCTGGGACGGAAGAGACAGCGACAACACCGTGCAGCCGGACGGCGACTACACGATCGAGGCGATCAACAACAACACCGGCCAGCAGATCGGCAGCGCCACGACAACGATCGATGCGACTCCTCCCTCTGCCTCGATTACCGCGCCGCCGAATAACCAGGTGCTCTCTAACGTGCGCGCGAACGGCTCGCGCGATGTCAGCATCACCCGCTCGGTCTCCGACGCGCACCTCTCGAACTGGACGCTCGTGCAGAGCGGGAACTCGCAGCCATCCGTCACCATCGCGAACGGAACGACCGCCGTGAGCGGCTCGGTGACGTGGCACACCGATTCGATTCCGAACGGCACATATACGCTCACCTTGTCGGGGACGGATCTCGCCGGCAACGCTGCGACCTTCAGCGTGAACGAGACGATCGCGAACTTCAGCCTCTCGCAGAACGCATATCAGCTCGACCGGTCGGCCGCGCAGACAGTCGCCTATTCCTCGGTCGTTCCCTTCACGCTCACCGAGGTCGTGACACTCAAGAACAGCTCCGGCAGTGTGGTGCGGACGCTGTGGAGCGGCTCGCGCGCGGCAGGATCGTACTCCGATACGTGGGACGGCAAGAACGATCAGGGCGTGTATGTCCCTGACGGTCCATACAGCGTCACAGCGACGGCAAATGACGGCACATACTCGATGACATGGGACGAGAGCGCCGTCTACCGCCCCTCGATCGGCATCAACACCACATATACACAGTGCCGCCGAGACGACGGCACTTTCGCGGCGTGCAACGACACGGGGATCACGTGGGACCCGTACCTCACCAAGCCGCTGCGTATCACCTACTGCGCCGCCGTCGATGGCGCCGGCAGTACAGTGCAGAACGGCTGGAATCCCGGCGCCGTCGGCTCGTTCGGTTGCAGCGGCAGCGCCGCAGCCCTGGTGCAGGTGAAGGCAACCTCCCAGAGTGAGACTTCCGTATCCTGCGCCCCCTCGGAGTGCGTTGCCCAGGAGTACCAGGCGCCCGGACCGCACGAGGTCGTCTGGCACAGCGGCCTCAGTCTGAATGGCACCGACGTTTCCCAGTTGAGCCGCCTTATCGTCTTCCGCCGCGGCGATATATGGCCGAAGAACCTCGTCTTCGCCTACGGCCTCGCGCCGCTCATGACCAACCTCTCGATCACCCCGATTCTCTTCAATCCGGCGTCGTCACCCCTGCCGCTTGCTGGCCAGCAGTTCGGCGTGACCGTGACGACGGCAAATGCGAGCTGGACGGTGTCGCTCAAAGCCGAGTTCCGGAACCGGAGCTCGGGAACGATCCTGCGGACCGTCACGACCTCATCGGCGCCTGCGGGGACACAGACGATTACATGGGATGGCCGCGCCGACAACGGCGCCTTCGTCGCCCCAGGCATTTACGACGTGACGCTCACGGCAATCGATGCGATCGGCGGGACGGCCGTACTCAAGCCCGTTGTGATCGTGCGGTATTGAGGAGGGAAGACCTTGGCGACCATCCGCTGCCTCGTCCCTGTTCTGGCAGTTGCCCTTGCCGGCGCCGCCGTCGAGGCGCTCGCGCAGGCATATTGCGCGCCGCCGAAAACGACGCCGCAGCCCCCGCCGCCACCCCCACCGCCGCCTCCTTGCGAGCCGAAGGTGTGCAACAAGTGTACGACCTCGCCTTGCTATGTTGATTCCGGGATCTACGTGAACGACGCTGTCGACCTCAGCATCCCGACGAACGGATTTCCCCTGCTCGTCGGCCGTCACTACGACTCGAGCCTCACCGTCGATGGACCACTCGGCATTGGCTGGACCTCATCCCTCACGCCGCATCTCTACTATGCCACGTACCTCTACGCTCCAAACGTCTATCAATACGAGGCCGACGTCATCATGCCGGAGGGCGCGCGCCACCATTTCACGATGGCTTCGGACGGCACTTTCGCGCCGCCCCCGGGCCGGCGCGACACGCTCGTGCGAAACGCGAACGGCACGTTCACGATGACCCTGCAGCGCTCGCGCTCGACCTACTCGTTCGGCACGGACGGCTCGCTCACGAGCATGACGGACGACTTTGGCAACGCCCTGACGTTCACGTATGACGCGAACGGCCGCGTCCAAACGATCGCCGATGCGAGCGGATCGAGTCGCTCTCTGACCGTGACCTGGAACCCGCAGGGACGCATTGCCGATATCAGCGATTCCAGCACTCCGGCGCGGCACATTGTCTACGCTTACGACGCGGACGGCACGCTCACGGGGGTGCGCGATCCGGTCACGCCGTCGGGGCAACAATCGACGAGCTATACCTACGCAGCGGGCCGCTACGGTCCGGTACTCCAGAGGATCGACGACCGCTGGGGCCGAGCCGTGTCACGCCTTACGTGGCAGGCTGACGGAAAGCTCAAGAGCTACACCGAAGGCGATTACAACGACGCGAATCCTCCGGCGTCGACCGGTGAGAAATATACCTACACCTACGCTTCCGGATCGACTAGCAAGGCCGACTCCCTTGGCGCGCTGACTCACTCTTACGTCACGAACGGACTGATCACCGATTACGCGTCATACGATCCCGTTACCGGAAATGTGCTCTCATCGACGGATGGGGCGGGTGTCACGACCACCTATCAATACGACGGCAGGGGAAATATCTCGATCGTCGGAAAAGGCGGCGTCAGTTTTTACTACACTTACGACGCGAACTATCCGGACCAGGTATCGACGATCACTCCCAAAGACTTCTCCGGCAACATGCTCACGAACTACGCTTCCTGGTCGTTCGACTACAATTCCCCGACCGAGGCAACTCCGGGCGCGCTGAAGCGCGTGAAGCGGTATAATTCCAGCCGCACGGCCACACAGACGATGGCGGAATATGTCTACGACGCAAAAGGCCACGTCACGTCGGCCACAGACGAGCTGCTTCGCGTGTCGACTTTTACCTACAATGCCGCTGGGGACAGAACGCTAGCGACGGTCGCCGGACAGACCACGACGTACGCTCCCGACCCGATGGGCCGCGTGATGAGCGTGACCGACGCCGCCGGCCATATGACTTCCTACAGCTATGACGCCCTCGACCGCATCCTCACCGTGCGGCTTCCCAAGCCATCCAGCGCATCTACGCTCGACTTCCTGACGACCTACACCTACGACAATCTCGACTCGGGAGTCGTCTACGTCATCATGACTGACCCGAACGGACGCATGACGAAGACCGGCTATGACGCGCTCGGCCATGTGGTGAAGACAATCGACGCGCTCGGGAATGTTACTCAATTCACGTATCAGTACAACCTTCTGAAGAGCATTACCGACGCGAACGGCAACGTGACGAGCTACTCGTACAACGCGAACCGCAACCTCGCCAGCACGACATTACCGGACAATGCGGTGGAAACGGTCCAGACGGGATACGACGGAACGGTACTCTCTGTTACGGACCGGCGCGGATCCACGACGTCATACACGCGGGATAGTCTTGACCGGATTACTGTGGTCAACTACTCCGGTTATAACAGCGTCAACTACGTCTATGACGGCGAAAGGCTAGCTAGCGTCGTGTGGGGCACGCTGGGTGCCCAGCTCTCGACAACGTTCACCTACGACGACTATTGGCGCCTGGCCTCAGAAACACGAGCTGGCGAGTACACGATCACCTACCCGTACGTGCCGCCTTGGCAACCAACCGGCTTCGGATATACGCTCACGCCGGCGGCGGACCAGCCCGGCCCGGTTATCCAGGTCGCCTACCAAACCGACACGAATCAGCGAGTCACTGCAATCTCCGGCGATTTCGGAACGTTCACGATTGACTACAATACCCTCGGCCAATACAGCAAAATCACATACCCGAACGGCCAAACGCGCGAGTTCGCTTATGATGATCAGGGACGCCTAACGACGCTGTCCAATCGCTATCAAGGTACCGATCTCGCAACATTCCAGTACGCCTACGATTACGACTGGTCGACATCGATATACTCGATGTTGGGGCAAAGAACCAGCGTGACCAGCTTCGGCACTGCCCTGTCATTCCCGTCCCCGACGCAGACCAAATATACCTATGACGGGAATTACCAACTTACCGGCATGACGCAGGGCGTGAACTTCCGTTCATGGGCGTACGACGCAATCGGCAACCGCATTTATGCGGCGGTCCCGTACACCTACTACAAGAATGGGACAAATCCACTGAATGGCCAGCGGCTGCAGAATGATGGTGCTGGGCCTGATTTCACATACGACGCCAATGGAAACGTGACGGGCAGAGCCGGGTCCATTCTCTACACGTGGGACTCCGCAAACCGCCTGGCATCCTCATCTGGAACAACGTACGCGTATGACGATGCCAACCGGCGAATCAGTGCGACGACGAACGGCACGACGACGAAGTATATCCCTTGGGGCTTAAATACGATACGAGAACGGACTGGTAAGGTTGTTCGCGATTATGTCTTTGGGCCCGGTATCGATGAACCGCTGGCAAAACTCGAGAATGGCGTTGCCACGTATTATTCGGTAGATGGCCTCGGTTCGATTATGGCGTCGACCGATGCGTACGGCAACGTTTTGAATACGACGTCCTACGACCCGTGGGGCATCACATCCCTGAGTAGCCAATCGCCGCTTTTCGGCTTCACCGGGCGCGAGACCGCGGGCGGACTGTGGCACTACCGAGCACGATACTACGATCCGTCGATCGGGCGATTCCTCTCCGAGGATCCCCTATCTGGCTACTTACGCGTGAGCACGCCGTCCATTTATACATATCTTGTTGACGTTCGGAATCTATTTCGGCGGAGCAACGATAACCAAGCCGATACCATTTATCTGCTCGGCGGGCTGCGAGAACCGGTACTCTGGGGCATCTATAGCTACGTCGACGGCGACCCAGTCAATCGCTCGGATCCCCTTGGTCTCGCATGGCAGAGCTATCTTCCTAACCCGTGGGGGTGCGCGGCGCTCGTCAGTAAGTGTCATGATGAGGTTAGATGTTGCATTGACAAGCTTGCCATGTCTCAATTTCCGTACAACAACGCTGTGTTGACAAATATAACAAACCTCGGAGTTGCGGATCCAGCGTACAAAGTTTGTTTCGAGAATTCAGCCACATGCAAAGCCATGATGAAAAAGTGTACCCAGGCAACGAATCCTATGAATCGACCTGGCACGGGCAAGTGGCCGTCCCTATGGAAAGAGATTAAACAATGGCTGTTCGGCAGTTCGTAAATCGGCAAACTGCGGGGACCATCGGCGTTGCGATAGCCGGCATAGGGCTCTACGGCGCGCTTTTGGCTGTATCTGCCCGCATTTCAGCTCTGCCGACGTCTCATCACTCTGCGTGGGTTGCTACACTCGCGCCTCAAATAGCAACTAGAACGCAGCTGGAGCTGGTGTATGCAGCAACCCGTTGGTACGAGATGCCTGTGCTTGCGTCATTGGCGGCGGCTCTGATCGGCATAATTGCGCAAGCAGCAGGAGTGAAGCGGTCAGCCTTACTCTTCGGAACGTTTCTCTGGGTTGCGATCGTTGTAGCGGTAGCTGGAGGCCCGTCATTGCCCGATCTCTTTGCGCTAGTCCTCGCGGCAGTCACGGCAATAGGTGGGGCCGCGCTCTTCACAACAAGAGACCGATCGTCGGAAGAACGACAAGACTAAGGTCCAGGCGCGAATTGACGCTTATACAAAATGCCGACGGGAACAGGGGCATCCCTTTTGATAGATCGACAATAATGAACGGGTCGACGGGTCGATGACACCAATGAACCGAATGGAGCGAGGCATTGCTCACGCCCGGCGATCCGAGCATGCGGAGGCTCTCGCTGATCTACTCTGGTGTTTTGACGCGAGAACCGCCGACGTCTCATTCGCCGCGGTTCGCCGGTCGTTCCTTCTGTCGTATATCGCGGAAATCGGACAGACCTACGAACCGGCGCTCGCGGCGTTGCGGGAGCGACGGGATGGCTTAGAGCGGTCATTGGATTCCGAAACGGCGAGCGAGGATGATGCTTTGGACTTTGCCGCCTTGAACAGGGTGCTTGATGACGAATCGCTGACGGTCGCCGCCTATGAGAATGCGAAGATCTCGAGTGCGGAGCCTGTCCGGTCAGCACTGTTCGCCGAATCGATCGCGGCGCTTATAGACGCAAAGCGTTATGATGAGGTTGTCGGCAACGCAAACAACATCCCGGGGTGTCGCGAGTTTGCCGGAGAGCGAGGCAATGCGATTGCGGACCGCGGTCGAGGCGATGAATGTATTTTGAGAAGGCGTCGAGGCGGAACTCTGGCGAAACCTGAGAGATGCGCGAGAGGGTCGTGCTGCGCTCAGTCATCCGTCAAGACGAGGAGAACTTCGCCAGCCCTGCAAGGAGGCCGAGCCGCGTCAAAAATGTCGCGCGTGGTGCCGAGCAGAAATCACAAAACGAGCGTCATTAACGCCGTGCGACATATCGTGCTCGTCAGTAACCTGCTCCTGTTCAGTATGCTGGCTTGTGTGACCACAGATCGCGGCGGGATCAAGGACGTTACAGTGATAGTTCGAAACCTTAAGGCCGTCGGTTTCATGCCAGTGGCGATGAAGGACCTGCCGGTGATCCTGCCTCCATCAGGTTCGATCACCGTTGTTCAGGAGTCAATCTTCGGGCAGCCTGTTGAAGACCGGATTTGGACCAGCAGCGACAGAAAGTGTGCTGTGAGGTTCAACCCCACTGAGGCGAATTCATCGTTCTATGGGGATGTATTGATTCGCTGCGATGCGCGGAATCGACATCATGCCGTGAATATACTGCTGCAGTGGATTGGCAAAATTGATTCACAGCGTGCGAACAGCCTACGCGTATCATTAGCGAATTCGGCGGGTATAGTCGCTGATGAGTTTATGACTGGCAGTGGCGATCGCCAAACGCGTGTTCAATTTGATATCAGGCACTTCGACGATGGCTGGGCAACGCGTATCAATTTGCATTGAGACATCTCCGGAGCGGAAACGACAGGCGCGACTGGAACGGTCTGAGTCGTGCACGGGTGCCGAGTGTGGACAGTGTGCTGCGCTGAGCGCTTTGATTGGGGTATTTCTTGCACCAGCAACTTTCCGCCGGCACTGCCGAGTTCCACCAGGTGGTCCGCCGCTACGCGCTACGCCATTTTGATCGTCACATGATTCGGACTCGGATTCGGCCATTCCTTTATGTGCTCGCCGTGGTGACGTTGGCGAACAGCGCCACATACTGGTCGCTGTGCCGGCCCGAATTGCAAATGCAGAATGCAGACTCGCGTTACCTGCAACGGGTCTTGGGTAATGCCGGCGGCGTGTGGTCGCTTTCGCTGGTTCAGCGGTGTCTCGTGCATTTTGCGGTAACGACAGCGATAGTCCTAGGTGCCCTCGCACTGGGCGCAGCGATAACACGCGCTCGGAGACGACGGGCCGCGCGGTAATCGACGGACAACGCCGCCTTGAATGATGCGGATCTGGCACGCGACCTAATTGTTATCGAGGAGCGTTTCGGCGCGGGCAACTGGCGAAAGCGTAAAGGGTTTGCGACAGTCCGCATCGAGGATGGTACGATGCATGAAGCAGAGGTTCACTGGTACGAGGCCGACGGTATCGTAATGCGATTGGTAAAAATCAAGCGCATCTCGAATAACGGCATGAACGACACGACGCGCGTATACAAACCCGTTGTCTCGATCACGGTGTCCTTAGTAGTGCATATCGCGACAAATTCACCCTATCAACCGCTAGCCAAAATCCGGCAGCACGAGCTACTTGGCGAGCCGCGCTCGGGACCAGGAGTCGCACGAATACTCATCAATGTTCACGTGCAAGGCCGCATGCTTCGCGTTTCTTTTCGACGCCAGCTCACGCAGGCTTGCCGCGGCGATAGGCGAGTTCTTTCACAATGAGTTCTTCTGAGATGGGACCCCGTTGGCGTTGGCTTGCAGCCTGGCCATTCGCGACGGCCGGCGTAGGCGTTGCGGTCTGTGGCGTAGGGCTTATCGCTGTGCTGAAAGTGCCTCCTGGCACGCCCGTATTAGGGCCTGTACTTGTGATATGCGATCCATTTCTTCGCTTTCCCGTCGGCAATAATTCCGTGTTTCTTATGTCAATCCTTTTCAACGCTGTCTACTATTTTGGTATCGGGTCGACATTTCGGCTTATTGTTAAGAAGCGATGGGCGATGTTTGGTAAACTGCTTATCCTTGCTGCCGTCGCTGCCGTCTTGAATATTTCGCTGGTCGCCATTTTTGTCGCCTGCGAGTTCCTTCTCACCGGGCAACTCGTCGCCACATGATCGCGAGATAGCGGCGGACACAGGCGTTGCGTAACGAATTTCGGTATTGCATTGAGCTATGCAATCCCCGAGCGTGAGCGAGGAGCCTGGGCGGGTTGGGCAGCGCGAAAATCACCGTTCGATGCGCCTCCCACGCCCCCAGGCCCCTCGCTCACGCTCGGGGTGACAGCTCGTGCCGAGCTCTGGCTCAACGATCGCTGTTCGTGACTGCGCTCATCGCCGGCGGTGCGGGATGGCCGTCCGAGCGGAACTGAAAGACGAAGTACGGCGGGATGCAGAGGCCCCGCTGGTCGTTCCTGGCCACCCAGGCATCGTCGGGGCATTTCTGTCCGAAGTCATTTGGATCGTAGTCGCGGCCGTTCACGTCGCGGAAGTACGTCGTCGTTCTCAAGCCCTCCAGCCGCGTGTCGTAGAGCTTCTGGGCCGTGTCCGGCGTGTATCCGATCGGCATGACGCAGATGTAGTCGTCGCGGCAGGGCGAGCCTGCGTCGCAGGCGCGGATGCCGGCGTACGAAGTGAAGTGGGCGAAGCAAACGCCGATGGTGTAGTTCGGATCCGAGGCCACGCGGCCGATGCAGGAGTTGAAGCCGCTCGAGGCAATGAGGCCGCACGTTGCCTCCGGCGGCAAGCCGAGGCACTCGGAGAAGCGGAGCATTCCCGACGGAAATCCTCCCGTTAGCGCGTCGCGCCGCTCGGCGTAGTCGGTCGAGTCGGGATTGCCCTTGAAAAACTCCTGATGCGCTCCGTAGTAGCTGTTGCCGGCGGGTGCCGGTGAGGGCAGCGCCGAGGCGGGAATGCGCGTGTCGGGACTCTGCGGCGTCGTGCGCTGGTATTTGTCGACGCCGTACGCGGTCGTGGTGACGGTGCCGCGTTGGAGGGCGTCGCCGATCTGAAGGGCGGCCGCGGCGGGCATGCACGTGCCGATATTCGGATCATTCTGCGAGTCGAAGAGCGGTGCGCAGACCAGACCGGCCCGGCAAGTCCACTGCCGCTTCGTTGCCGCGAGAGCATCGGGCGTGATGCAGGCCCCTCCCCATCCGCCGATCAGTTGCGTGCTCTGCAGCGCGTCGGCGAAGCGGTTCATCGGCCGCGCGGAGAAACTCGTGGCCAGCTCGTACTCGCTCAAGCGGCGGTGCCTCGGCTCAGCCATCCGTCTGACGATCTCCATGCGCCGCGGCTGATCGCCGTAAAACTGCGGCGAGCCTCCCAGCAGCACCGCGTTCACCGCCGGCGTGTCGGGGCGATCGGAGCCGGGGAAGTGAAAGCCTGCGATGGCGCGCGTCTGATGACACCCGGTGCAGGCCGTCTCATTGAGGCGCGAACGGAAGTCGTCGGCCGATTTCATGAAGCTGAATTGCACGCCTGCCTCGTGCGCCGATGCCATCGCCCGATGGATCTCGTCGTCGGAAATCACCTGCTGCGCGGCTGACGGAGCCTTCCAGTAGGGCTGATTCGCGGAGCGATGCGAGCCTCCGGGGGAGGTCGACACGGCGCGGGTGGCGAGAACGCCGTAGTCGTACGGGACTTCGAGCGTGCCTTTGTCGATCGAGGCGACGACGTCGGGCCGGCTGAGATAGTCGACGAGGCGCTGCCGCCGCCGCCGTTTCTCCGCGCATGCCGCCGGATCGTCCGCGGCATCGCAAAGCACCTTCGTCCGGTCGATCTGGCAGCGCAGGAACTCCGGGAGAAAGAGACCGAGATGTTCGTCCCACTTGAAGACGCGGATCAGATACGCCGCCTCGGTGCCGAAGTCGCTCTCATCGAGGCTGGCGCCCTTTCGATACGCCTGCATGTTCAATTCGAGGCGGATCAGATCCCGGCCGTCGATGTACGCGAGCGGCCCGTGCTTCTTGTCGAGGAGATCGGCGACGTGCTGCTCGAGCGTTCTGCCGGGCCCGTGCTCGACCTCGTCGATCCAGCGCCGGGCGATGTCGCCGCATTGAAGCGGGCCGGAGACCGCCTTCGACGGCAGCGCCGGGAAGACCATGTTCAGCGTGACGGGCAGCCGCGACTTCTGCTTCCCGTCGCGGATCGAGTAGGAGAAACGATAGATCAGGCTCACTTCGCCGCAGCCGAGCTGCGCCCGCGTCAGGCCGACCGAGGGGTCTTTGATGAACTGGCGATCCATCCGATTGATGACGCCGACGAGCTCGACGCGGGAACCGTTGTCGGTGAGAAAGCTCGGGCTGAGCTGCCCTTCCGTCGCATTCGCAGTCATGCGCACGTCGGTGAGGTCCGATTGCACGGTGGCGAGGATCTTCGCCGCCACCGGCAGGTTGAACGGATTCTTTCCCGGTTCCGCGCCCTTCGGACTGCGCGCCTGCATCAGCCGGGCAAAGCCGAGCGGACCGTTCTCCAACGCCATCAGCACGGCCGGATCGGCGATGAACGGTCCGTGAAGCGCAGCCGGAAGTGCGTGCGCATATGCATCGGCCTTGGCGTCTTGGGCGCCCGTACGGTTCCCGACAGCCAGAGAGATCAGCAGCGCGATGGACAGACGTCGCATCGAGGCCTCCGCATTCGTGAAGATGATTGCGGGCAGTGTAACGCCTTTTGATAGTCTTTCCGGCCATGATCAACAAAGTCGTCGCTTCCGCGGAGGAAGCGGTTCAAGACATCCCTGACGGCGCTCTCCTCGTCGTCGGCGGCTTCGGGCTGTGCGGGATTCCGGAGAACCTCATCAACGCCCTGGTGAAGAAAGGCGTCAAGGGACTCACCTGCGTCTCGAACAACGCCGGCGTCGACGACTGGGGCCTCGGCCTGCTGCTGCGGACCAAGCAGATCCGCAAGATGGTCTCCTCCTACGTCGGCGAGAACGCCGAGTTCGAGCGGCAGTTCCTGGCGGGCGAGCTCGAGGTCGAGTTCTGTCCGCAGGGGACGCTGGCCGAGCGGATGCGGGCGGGCGGGGCGGGCATCCCGGCGTTTTACACGCCCGCGGGCTTCGGCACGGTCGTGGCCGAGGAGAAGGAGACGCGCGAGTTCGACGGGCGGAGCTACGTCATGGAGCGCGGCATCGTCGGCGACTTCTCGCTCGTCGCGGCGCAGAAGGCGGACCGCCACGGCAACCTCGTCTACCGCAAGACCGCGCGGAACTTCAATCCGATGGCGGCGACCGCCGGCAAGACCTGCATCGCCGAGGTTGAGGAGCTCGTGGAGCTCGGCGAGCTCGATCCCGACTGCATCCACACCCCCGGCATCTTCGTCCACCGCGTCGTCGTGGCCAAGCGCGAGAAGCGCATCGAGCAGAGGACGGTGAGGAAATAGCGATGCCTCTGAACCGCGAACAGATCGTCCGCCGGGCCGCGCAGGAGCTGCGCGACGGATACTATGTCAATCTAGGTATCGGCATGCCGACGCTCGTGGCCAACTGCATCCCCGCGGGGATGGAGGTCATCCTGCAGTCGGAGAACGGCATCCTCGGCCTCGGCCCCTTCCCGCGCGACGAGGACGTCGACGCCGATCTCATCAACGCCGGCAAGCAGACCGTGACCATCATCCCCGGCGCGGCCTTCTTCTCCAGCGCCGACTCCTTCGGCATGATCCGCGGCGGCAAGATCGATCTCTCCATCCTCGGAGCGATGCAGGTCTCCGCGAAGGGCGACATCGCCAACTGGATGGTCCCCGGCGCAATGGTGAAGGGGATGGGCGGAGCGATGGACCTCGTGGCCTCGGCCAAGCGGCTGATCGTGACGATGGAGCACGTCACGAAAAAAGGGGAGAAGAAGATCCTCGACAAGTGCAACCTGCCGCTCACCGGCGTCGGCTGCGTCGACCGCATCATCACCGACTACTGCGTGCTCGACGTGACGGAGAACGGGCTCAGGCTCGTCGAGGTCGCGCCGGGCGTGACCGTGGAGCAGGTGCAGTCGATGACGGAGCCGAAGCTGATCGTGGACGGCGACGTGCCGACGATCGAGACGTGAGGCAGCGCGCGCTTCGCATCGCCTTCGCGATCGCGATCGCCGCCGCGGCCTTCCAGCCGTATTACTTCCGCGTCTTCACCATCCCCCGCGCCGCGCTGTACGCTCGCCTCGCCGACGCGCAGTACGCGAAACTGCCCGGCTCGCGGCGATTCCTCGAAGGCGTGCGCCAGCGGACGCGCGAGGGCGAAGTCATCGCCGTGTACGCGCCGCCGGTCCGCGGCGATCGCGGCAGCGAGTATTACTTCTACGCGCGCTCTCTCTATCCACTGGCCGGACGGCGGGTGGTGATGACGATCGCAGGCGCGGACTGCATCGCGGCGTACCGCAGTCTGCCGCGCGTGCCGGGCTTCGCGGTGGCGTGGGCGAGCGACGACGGCGTGCTGTTGCGGAGAGTGCGATGACGCCGGAGCTCGTGGCGCTGCTCGTGGCGATCGTGGCCGGCATCGCGGTGACGCGTCTCGTTGACCGCGATGCACGCGGCACGCGCGTCGGCGGCGAGGCAATCCTCTTCGGACTGGCCGTCTGCGCCGCGCTCACGGCGTTGACATGGTCGCGCTGGGCGGTGATCGCGATCGCGCTGCTCACGTGGAGCGCCGGCGTCTCGCCGGCCGGCTTGGCGGCGTCTCGCCGCCGGGCGGGCGTGACGCCCGCGAACCAGCCGGCGTGGACGCCAGCGCTCCACATAGCCTTCGATGCGATCGCCGTTCTGACGATTGCCGGATACGCGAAGTTCGCCACCGCCGCCACCCCCGCGGAGTTCGACTTTCTCGGCGAGTGGGGGCTCAAGGCGCGCGTCTTCTTCGTGGCGCGGGGCTTCGACTGGGACTTCCTCGAGCACGCCTTGAACCGTCTCGTGCATCCGGACTACCCGCCGCTCGTGCCGCTGACGTTCGACTACCTCGAGCTCATGCGCGGCGAGTGGAACGGCGCCGCGCTCGGCCTGGTCAACGTCGCCTTCGCCGCGGCGCTGCTGCTGATCGTCCGCCGGCTGGCCCTCGAGGAGAGCGGCTCATCGACCATCGGCGCGTTCGTCGCCGCCGCGCTCGCGCCGCTCGCGGCGGTGCCGTGGATCGGCACGGCGGAGGGCGCGTTCGTCGCCTATGCAGGCGCCGCGCTGCTGCTGATCCGCGCCGGCTGCATGCCCGCCGGCGCGCTGCTCCTCGGACTGGCCGGCTCCGCGAAGAACGAAGGTGTGGCGTTGCTTGTCGCCGTCGCCGTCGCGCTCGTGGTCGCCCGCCGCGCGCACGACGTCGTCCGCCTCTGGCCCGCCGTCGCCGTTCTGCTGCCGTGGTGGATTCTCCGCACGGTACACCGCTTCGCGAATGACCTCGTCGCCGGCAACGCCGTCGATCGCGCCCTGGCACGCCTGCGCGATCCGCTGCCGCTGTTGTCCGCATTCTTCAGCACCGCCTTCGGCCGGCCGTGGTTCTGGATCGCGCTGGCGGCCGGCGCGGTCGTCGTGGCGCGCGAACTGTGGCGCGAAGAGCGCTTCGTCGTCGCCGCCGCGGGCGCGCAGCTCGCGGCGTACATGGCTGCCTACCTCGTCACGCCGTACGATGTCGCCGCGATGATGTTCTCGGCGGAGAGGCTGATGGCGCACCTCGCGCCGCCGCTCGCGTACGTGGTGCTGATCCGGCTGTGCGGCCGCGCGCGCCGATCGCTCACGCCGTCTGAGCGTTGACGGACTCGCTCTTCTTCATGTCCAGGAAGAGCAGGCCGATGCCGATGCAGATGGCCGAGTCGGCGACGTTGAAGGCCGGCCAGTGGTGGGGCTGGCCGCCCCAGTTGACGTAGACGTCGAGGAAGTCGACGACGTAGCCGAGTCGGAAGCGGTCGACGAGGTTCCCGATCGCGCCGCCGAGGATGAGGTGCAGGCCGACCTGCAGCGTGCGGTCGGTAACTGCGGAGCGGAAGGAGTAGACGACCACGACGGCGAAGACCGCCAGCGCGCCGATGTTCAGCAGCATCGGCACGAGGTGGGACTCGGCGTTCGCGCCGATGCCGAAGGCCGCGCCGGTGTTGCGCACGTGCACGAGCTGGAAGAGGCTCGGCACCAGCGGCACGGCGTCGTTGAGGCCGATGTGCGTGGACACAAGCCACTTCGTGGCGCTGTCGAGCGCGAGGATGAAGAGGGAGACGGCGAGGTATTTGAGGCGATTCACAATAGTTCTTAGTTCTTAGTTCTTTGTTGTTAGTTTTGTCGTTCGTTCCAGCTCAGCGTAAAACTAAGAACTAAGAACTAAGAACTAACAACCTTTATCAACTTGTCCAACTCCTCCCTCAACCGCCCCAGGATCTCCTCGTACGTGAACTGCCCCAACGACTCCGGGCCGCGCTTGAGGTTCACGAAGCTCGGCGCGCACCACATGCCGAGGTCGGCGTCGTCGGTCTCGCCGGGGCCGTTCACGCGGCAGCCCATGACGGCGATGGTGATGTCGTGCTCCTTCGCATACGCGGTCATCTCGCGCACGTTTTGGGCCAGATCGATGAAGGCTTCGTTCTCCACGCGCGAGCACGAGGGGCAGCTGATGATGTTCAGCCCTTTGTGCTCGAAGCGAGGTACGGAGCGGAAGCGGCCGTGCTCGATGTCGTCGAGGATTTGTCGCCCAACCGTAACCTCGTCGCCTTTGCGCTCGAACGGCAGCGTCAGCGAGACGCGAACGGTGTCGCCGATGCCGCGCGTGAGGAGCTGCTCGAAGGCGATGCGCGTCTTGATCACACCGTCCGGCGGCATCCCCGCCTCGGTGACGCCGAGGTGCAGCGGGACGTCGGGGCGGGCGGCGGCGAAGCGGATGTTCGCGTCGATGACCTTGTTCGGGTCGGAGTCCTTGAGCGAGACGCAGTACTGATCGAAGCCGAGGTCGTCGAGCATCCGGCAGTGCTCGAGCGCGGAGTCGATCATCGGCGAGATCGAGTCGTCCTTCGGATAGAGCGAGAGCTTCTCCGGATCGACCGAGCCGCAGTTGACGCCGATGCGCACCGCGCAGCCGTGCTCGCGGGCCACGTCGACGAGGTAGCGGACCTTCTGCCGGATGGGTTTGTCGCGCTCGATGTGGTGGAGATGCCCGGGGTTGTAGCGGAGCTTCTGGACGAACGGCGCGACCTTCTCCGCCAGGCGATAGTTCTCCTGCAGGTCGATGGCGAGATTGGCGTCCGGCCGAGCCCGGCGGATCTCGGCGAGCGCGGCCACGTCCTTCGGCGTATCGATGGCGATGCGGATGACGTCGGCGCCGGCGAGCTCGAGCAGCTCGACCTGGCGGATCGTGGCGTCGATGTCCTGCGTGCGCGTGGCCGTCATCGACTGCACGGCGATCGGGCTCGCGCCGCCGATCGTGACGTTGCCGATGCGGACCTCTCGGGTCGAGCGGGGGTTCACGGGAGGAGTTTAACCAACGCGAACCGCAAACGCTTCCGCCGCCGCCGGCCAAGCACAGCAGACGTCCTTATGTCAACGTTGCAGTTTGTTCACAGGTTCGACTAAGCTCCGCCGACCTTTCGGATCCCGCACCGCAATTTCAGCATCAAAAGGAAGCTCCATGCGTCACCCAGTGAGAATTCTGGCGCTCGCGGCAGGCCTCTGCCTGTCCGCCTCGGCCCTTTTCGCCCAGCCGGCGTGCCCGACGCCGCAAATCGTCCAGACCGGCGGCCCGAACCCGACCTGTGCCGGCGTTCCCGTGACCCTCGATGCCGGCGCGGGGTGGGCGAGCTACGAATGGTCGAACGGAGCGACGACGCGCCAAATCACCGACTCCCCGGCGGTGACGACGTCGTACTGGGTGCGCGCGACCGACGCGAACGGCTGCACGGCCACGTCACAGACGTACCAGGTGCAGGTCGTGGCCGCGCCCGCGGCGCCGTCGATCTCGCTGACCGCGGCGTCGCTCTGCTCGGGCGCGACCGCGACCGCCAGCGACACGTCGCCGACGACGTGGGCGACGCGCCAGTGGAGCGTGACGAACGCCGTCATCGACTACGACCGCGGCTCGGCGATCGACTTCCACGCCAACGGCAACGGCGACGTCACAGTCGCGCTCGCCGTCACCGATGCGAACGGCTGCCCCGCCGGCGCCACCGCCACGGCGACGCTGCGCAGCATCCCCCCGCCGGTGCTGCAGCAGAGCGTGCCCCATCCCGTCTGCCCCGGCTCCTACGACCGGATCTACATCAGCGTTCCGGACGACGCGAACACGAGCTGGGGAAACGTGCAGTGGAGCATCGCCAACGGCACGATCGTCGTCGCGAACAACTACTACGTCGATTTCACCACTGATCCGGGCGGACGTCCCGCGACGATCACCGCCGTCGCCACCGACACCCTCGGCTGCACGAACAGCGCGAGCATCACGATCCCGGTGCGGAGCATCCCGCCGCCGGTGCTGCAGCAGAGCGTGCCGCACCCCGTCTGCCCCGGCTCCTTCGACCGGATCTACATCAGCGTTCCGGCCGATGCGAACACCAGCTGGGGGAACGTGCAGTGGACGATCGCCAACGGCACGATCTTGGTCTCGAACAACTACTACGTCGATTTCACCACCGATCCGGGCGGCCATGCGGCGACGATCACCGCCGTCGCCACCGACACCCTCGGCTGCACGAACAGCGCGAGCATCACCATTCCGGTGCGCAGTATCCCGCCGCCGGTGCTGCAGCAGAGCGTGCCGCACCCCGTCTGCCCCGGCTCCTACGACCGGATCTACATCAGCGGTCCGGCCGATGCGAACACGAGCTGGGGGAACGTGCAGTGGACCGTCGCCAACGGCACGATCATCGTTTCGAACAACTACTTCGTCGATTTCACCACCGATCCGGGCGGCCAGCCGGCGACGATCACCGCCGTCGCCACCGACACGCTCGGCTGCACGAACAGCGCGAGCATCACCATCCCCGTGCGGAGCATCCCGCCGCCGGTGCTGCAGCAGAGCGTGCCGCACCCCGTCTGCCCCGGCTCCTACGACCGGATCTACATCAGCGGTCCGGCCGACGCGAACACCAGCTGGGGGAACGTGCAGTGGACCGTCGCCAACGGCACGATCATCGTTTTGAACAACTACTACGTCGACTTCACCACCGATCCGGGCGGCCAGCCCGCGACGATCACCGCCGTCGCCACCGACACCCTCGGCTGCACGAACCGCGCGAGCATCACCATTCCGGTGCGCAGCATCGCCGCGCCGGTGCTGCGGCAGAGCGTCGAGCACCCGCTCTGCGCCGGAGCCAGCGACCGCGTCTACCTCGGCCCGCCCGCCGACACGAACACGAGCTGGGGGAACGTGCAGTGGAGCATCACCAACGGCACGATCGTGGTTTCGACGAACGACTTCATCGACTTCACGACCGATGCCTCCGGCCTGCCGGTGACGATCACCGCGACCGCGACCGACACCCAAGGCTGCACCAACAGCGGGAGCCTCACCATCCCCGTGCGCAGCGCGCCGCAGGCGGTCCTCACCGCGTACTTCGAGAACATCTGCGCCGGCTCGCTCGGCGGCGTCTCGCTCGATCCCCCCGCCGATCCGAATTCGACGTGGCAGGACGTGCAATGGACGATCGCGAACGGCGTCATCACCTCCACGTACGGAAACAGCGCCTACTTCACGACCGATCCGTCGGGCCAGCCGGCCACCGTCACGGTCGTGGCCATCGATAACTTCGGCTGCACGGCCACGGCCAGCCACACCTTCAGCGTGCGCTCCGTTCCGCCGCCGGTGATGCACGCCTACATCGAGAACGTTTGCCCCGGCATGTACGACGGCGCCTACGTCGACGCGCCGGCGGACACGAACACGACGTGGCAGAGCGCGCGGTGGACGATCGCGCACGGGACGATCACGTCGAGCGACACGTTCCACGCCTACTTCACCACCGATCCGTCCGGCCAGCCGGCCACGGTGACGGTCACGCTCACCGACACGCTCGGCTGCACGACGACGGCGAGCCACACCTTCGGCGTGCGCTCCATTCCGCCGCCGGCGATGCACGCCTACATCGAGAACGTCTGCCCCGGCATGTACGACGGCGCCTACGTCGACGCGCCGGCGGACACGAACACGACGTGGCAGAGCGCGCAGTGGACGATCGCGAACGGCACGATCACGTCGAGCGACGCGTTCCACGTCTACTTCACCACCGATCCGCTCGGACAACCGGCCACGGTCACGGTCGTATTGACCGACACGCTCGGCTGCACGACGACGGCGAGCCACACCTTCGGCGTGCGCTCCATCCCGCCGCCGGCGATGCACGCCTACATCGAGAACGTCTGCCCCGGCTCGTATGACGGCGCGTACGTCGACGCGCCGGCGGACGCGAACACGACGTGGCAGAGCGCGCAGTGGACGATCGCGAACGGCACGATCACGTCGAGCGATGCGTTCCACGTCTACTTCACCACCGATCCGTCCGGGCAGCCGGCCACGATCACGGTCGTGCTGACCGACTCGCTCGGCTGCACGACGACGGCGAGCCACACCTTCGGCGTGCGCTCCATCCCGCCGCCGGCGGTCTCGCTCAACTTCGCCGGCCGCTGCCCCGGTGGCACGGACGCGGCGCACGTCGCGCCTCCCGCCGACGCGAACACGACATGGACCAGCACGCACTGGACGATCGCGAACGGCACGATCACCGGCAGCGCCGACGGCCTAGACGTGACGTTCACGACCGATCCCGGCGGCCAGCCTGCCACGCTCACGGTGACCGCCGCGGACTCGCTCGGCTGCACGGCCACGGCGAGCACGACGGTCACGGTCGCCGCGCCCCCCTCCGCCGCCATCCAGGCCCCCGCGACCGTCTGTCTCGGCGGCAATTTCACCGCCTCCGTTCCCGATGCCGGCCCCGGCGCGACCTACGGCTGGTCCGCCACCGGCGCGACGCTGCTGTCGTCGTCCGGCCCCTCCGCGACCTTCACCGCCGGCAGCGGCGCCATGCAGATCCATGTGACTGTCTCCAACGGCTCCTGCTCGGCCGTCGGCAGCCAGTCCGTGGCCGGCAACGCCCTGCCCGACGCCGCGATTCACGTCGCCCTCGACGCCTACATCGACGGCGACCTCACGCCCGGTCCCGCGAGCAGCGACCCGCACGTCGTCAACTACTGCGGCACCTCCGGCACGATCAACCTCAGCGTGCCGTTCGCCAGCGGCCTCACGTATCAATGGTCGACCGGCGGGCATGGACCGCTGATCCGGGTGACGCAGCCGGGCACCTACAGCGTCACCGTCACCAACGCGAACGGCTGTTCGGCCGGCAGTTACGCCACGATCGTCATCAACCCCCGCCCGGCGCCGCCGACGATCACGCCGAGCGGCCCGACGACGATCTGTCCGTCCGGCGGCAGCGTGACCCTCACCGCCGGCGCCGCGCAGTCATATCTCTGGTCGACCGGCGCGACCACGCCGTCGATCACCGTCTCCACGGCCGGCGACTACTCGGTGCGCATCGGCGACGCGAACGGCTGCACGGCCTCGTCGAGCATCCACGTCGACTACCTGTCGGCGACGATCGCCGAGTCGTTCGTCTGCGGAGGGGAGATGCTCACCGGGCCCGACGGCTGGAGCAGCTACGCCTGGTCGACCGGCGCGACGACGCGCTCGATCACGGTGACGTCGTCCGGAACCTACTCGCTCACCGTCACCGACGTGAACGGATGCGCGGTGGCCGCGCCGCCGGTGACGGTCGCGGTGCAGCAGCCGCTGGCCGTGACGATCGCCACGGCCGATCCGCTCGACAAGTGCGCCGGCCAGGCCACGCACTTCACCTCGCAGGTCGGCGGCGGCACGGCGCCCTACCGGTACCAGTGGTTTTTCTCGAGCCCGCTGGCGGGCGAAACCGGCCCGGCGCTGACGACGGCGAGCGGCTACGCCCCCGTGCCCTTCACGCTCGTCGTCACCGACGCGAACGGCTGCTCGGCGACGAGCAACGGCATCGTCATCAACTCGCATCCCGTTCCGGCGATCCCGCAGATTGACGCGACCGCCGCGGCGTGCGCCGGAACGAGCGTGCGCGCGCAGATCCACGCGCCGGAATCGGGCGTCACGTACCAGTGGAGCGTCGGCAACGCCGCGTTCACGCAGGATTCGCCCTCCTCGATCGTCATCGACGCCGCCGCGGCCGGCACCGTGACGATCGACGCCATGGCCACGAACGGCTATTGCTCGTCGAGCGCGCCGCGCGCCACGCTGACGGTGAACGCGCTCCCCGCGACGCCGTCGATCACCGCGGGCGGGGCGACGACGTTCTGCAGCGGCGGCAGCGTGCTCTTGACGTCGAGCGCCGCCAGCGGCAACCAGTGGTACCACGACGGCTACGCGCTCCTCGGCGCCACCGGCAACACCTTCAACGCCACCAGCACCGGCGGCTACACGGTGAAGGTCACGGATGCCAACGGCTGCACGAGCAACGCTTCGGCCGCTGTGACCGTGACGGTGAACCCGCCCCCCGCCCCTCCGACGATCACCACGACCGGCTCGACGACGTTCTGCGCCGGAGGCAACGTGCTGCTGACGTCGAGCGCCGCCAGCGGCAATCAGTGGTACCTCAACAACACCGCGATCACCAACGCGACGAGCAGCACCTATACCGCGAGCGCCGCGGGCAGCTACACGGTGCAGGTGACCGATGGCAACGGCTGCACGAGCGCGTCGTCGAACACGGTCAACGTGACGGTGAACCAACCGCCAGCCGCCCCGACGATCACCGCAACAGGCTCGACCACGTTCTGCAGCGGCAACAACGTGCTGTTGACATCGAGCGCGTCCAGCGGCAATCAGTGGTACCTCAACAACACCCCGATCGCCAACGCCACGAGCAGCACGTACACCGCGAGCGCCGCGGGCAGCTACACCGCGAAGATCACTGACGGCAACGGCTGCACGAGCGCGCCTTCGAACGCGATCAGCGTGACGGTCAACCAGCCCCCCGCCACGCCCACAATCAGCGCGGGCGGCTCGACGACGTTCTGCGCCGGCGGCAGCGTGCTGCTGACATCAAGCGCTGCCAGCGGCAATCAGTGGTACCTCAACAACACCCCGATCACGAACGCGACGAGCAGCACCTACACCGCGAGCGCCGCGGGCAACTACACCGTGAAGGTGACCGACGGCAACAGCTGCACGAGCAACTCCTCGAACAGCGTGAACGTGACGGTGAACCAGCCCCCCGCCCCTCCGACGATCACCGCGACGGGCTCGACGTCGTTCTGCGCCGGCGGCAACGTGCTCCTGACCTCGAGCGCTGCCAGCGGCAACCAGTGGTATCTCAACAACACCCCGATCACGAACGCGACGAGCAGCACCTACACCGCGAGCGCCGCGGGCAGCTACACCGTGAAAGTGACCGATGCCAACGGCTGCACAAGCGCGTCCTCGAATGCCGTGAACGTGACGGTGAACCAACCCCCCGCCGCGCCGGCGATCACCACAACCGGCTCGACGACGTTCTGCGCCGGCGGCAACGTGCTGCTGACATCGAGCGCCTCCAGCGGCAACCAGTGGTACCTCAACAACACCCCGATCACGAACGCGACGAACAGCACCTACACCGCGAGCGCCGCGGGCAGCTACACGGTGAAGGTCACCGATGGCAACGGCTGCACGAGCACGCCTTCGAACGCGATCAGCGTGACGGTGAACCAGCCGCCGGTGACGCCGACAATCACCGTGACCGGCTCGACAACGTTGTGCGCCGGCAGCAGCGTGCTGCTGACGTCGAGCGCCGTCTCTGGCAACCAGTGGTATCTCAACAACACCCCGATCACGAACGCGACGAGCAGCACCTACACCGCGACGGCAGCAGGCAGCTACACGGTGAAGGTAACCGACGGCAACGGCTGCACGAGCGCGCCATCGAACAGCGTGAACGTGACAGTGAACCAACCGCCCGCCGCGCCGACGATCACCGCAACGGGCTCGACAACGTTCTGCGCCGGCGGCAACGTGCTGCTGACGTCGAGCGCTGGCAGCGGCAACCAGTGGTACCTCAACAATAACCCGATCACGAACGCCACGAGCAGCACGCACACCGCCACCGCGACGGGCAGCTACACCGTAAAGATGACCGACGGCAACGGCTGCACGAGCGCGCCGTCGAACGCGATTAGCGTCACGGTGAACCAGCCGCCGGCGACGCCGACAATCACCGTGACCGGTTCGACCACCTTCTGCGCCGGCGGCAGCGTGCTGCTGACGTCGAACGCTTCCAGCGGCAATCAGTGGTTCCTGAACAACAGTCCGATCACGAACGCCACGAGCAGCACCTACACCGCGACCGCGGCGGGCAGCTACACCGTGAAAGTCACCGACGGCAACAGCTGCGTGAGCAACCCCTCGAACAGCGTGAACGTGACGGTGAACCAGCCCCCCGCCACGCCGGCGATCAGCGCGGGCGGCTCGACCACGTTCTGCTCCGGCGGCAGCGTGCTGCTGACGTCGAGCAGCGCTACGGGCAATCAGTGGTACCTCAACAACAGCCCCATCACCGGCGCGACGAACAGCACCTACAGCGCGACCGCCGCCGGCAGCTATACCGTGAAGGTCACCAACGGCAACAGCTGCACGAGCGCGCCCTCGAACGCCGTGAGCGTGACGGTGAACCCCACCATCACCGCCTTTGGTCCGGTCACCCAGAGCGTGCAGAAGAATGGCACGCCGCAGAACATCACCGTCACCGCCACCGGACCGACGCTGAAATACCAGTGGTACAAGGGCGCGAGCGGCAACACGTCGCAGAAGGCCGGCTCGACGACGAACACGTTCAAGCCGCCGACCAACGCGATCGGCACGTTCCAGTACTGGGTGCGCGTCACGAGCGGCACCTGCACCGCCGACAGCGCCACCGCCACCGTCACCGTGAATTGATTCCAGGCCAACATGGCCGCGCTACACTGCGCGGCCATGTTGGCTTTGCAGCGCGCCGTCGACCACGCCACCCGCTTTCTCGATTCCCTCCCGGAGCGCCACGTCGGCGCCCGCGCCGACCACGACGCCCTTCGCCGCGCCCTGGCCGTGCCGCTCGCGGACGACGGCGAGGACGCCGCCGCCGTCATCGACGCCCTGGCAACCGGCGCCGAGCCCGGCATCATCGGCAGCGCCGGCCCGCGCTACTTCGGCTTCGTCATCGGCGGCTCGCTGCCGGTCGCGCTCGCGGCGGACTGGCTCACCTCCGCGTGGGATCAGAACACCGGCCTCTTCGCCACCTCGCCGGCGAACTCGGTCTGCGAAGAGGTCGCGCGCGAGTGGCTTCTCGATCTGCTCGACCTCCCGCCCGCCGCCGGCCTCGGTTTCGTCACCGGCTGCCAGATGGCGAACTTCACCGCCCTCGCCGCGGCCCGGCACGGCGTGCTGCGCCAGGCGGGATGGAACGTCGAGACCCACGGCCTCTACGGCGCGCCGCGCGTGCACATCGTCCTCGGCGCCGAGGCCCACGTGACGATCCATACGTCGCTGCGCTACCTCGGCTTCGGCACCCAGGGCGTCGTCGTCGTCCCGACCGACGAGCAGGGAAGGATGCGCGCCGATGCATTGCGCGACGCCCTCGCGCCGCTCGACGGACCGCTCGTCGTTTGCGCGCAGGCCGGCAACGTCAACACCGGCGCCGTCGATCCCCTCGGCGAGATCGCCGGCATCGTCCACGAGCGCGGCGGATGGCTGCACGTCGACGGCGCGTTCGGCCTCTGGGCCCGCGCCAGCCGCGCCAAGCGCGCACTCGTCGACGGCGCCGAGCTCGCCGACTCGTGGGCCACGGACGCGCACAAGTGGCTGAACGTGCCCTACGACAACGGCATCGTCATCGTCCGCGACGCCGCCGCCCATCGCGCCTCCATGGCCGTGACGGCCGAGTACCTCGAGCACAGCGGCGGCAAGGAGCGCGATCCGTTCGAGTGGACGCCGGAGTTCTCCCGCCGCGCCCGCGGCTTCACGGTCTACGCCGCGCTCCGTCACCTCGGCCGCCGCGGCGTGGAGTCGCTCGTCGACCGCTGCTGCGCCCGCGCCGCGCAGATGGCCGAGGTCCTCGGCCGCGATGCGCGCGTGCGCATCCTCAACGACGTCGTGCTGAACCAGGTCCTCGTCCGCTTCGGCGACAGCGACGAGCTCACCCGCGCCACGATCGCCCGCGCCCAGCGGGAAGGGACGTGCTGGATGGCCGGGACGACGTGGCACGGACTGGCGGCCATGCGGGTCTCGGTCTCGGGTTGGGCGACGAGCGAGGAGGACATCGAGCGCTCGGCGGCGGCGATTCTGCGCTCGGTCAGCTCTCCCTGAGCACCTTGTCGACTCGGGCCAGGAGCACCGCGTTCTTCACCGGCTTGCGGATGAAGTCGGCCGCGCCGACCTCGAAAGCGCGCACCTCGACGTCTTCGCCGGGGAGGCCGGAGATGAAGATCGCCGGCACGTCGACGCCGTTCTCGCGCGCGGCCTGCAGCAGGTGATGGCCGTTGATGAAGGGGAGGTCGACGTCGAGCAGCATCAGGTCGATCGTCTCCCGTCCGATGATCATCAGCGCCTCGGCGCCGTCCTTGGCGACGATCACGCCGTAGCCGGCCGACTTCAGCACGGCGTTGAACAGCTCGCGGTTCAGCACGTTGTCCTCGACCACGAGCACCGTCTTCTTGCGGTCCTCCTGATCGAGAGCGAGCGTGCCCCCGCTCGGCGTGCGCGTGCGGAGCTGGAGGATCTCCCGCTGCAGCGCCTTCGTCTCCGCGTCCGGCTCGATGCGCAGCTCGCGCTTGAGCAGGCGCGCGCAGGCCTCGTACTGCTGCAGGGCGTTCACCACGTCGCCGCTCTGCAGGTAGAGGCGCATGAGCGTGCGGTGGACCGGCTCCTGGAGCGGATCGATGCGCAGCGACTTCTGGGCCGTGCCGATGGCCTCGTCGAGCGCGCCGCGGCGCGTCTGCATCTCCACGAGCTGAGCGTGGATGCGCAGGGCCATGCGGTGAAGGCGGTCGCGCTCGGCGATGACCCACTGATCGAAGCGCTCCTCGTTGAGGTAGAAGCCGTCGAGGAGGTCGCCGCGATAGAGGGCCGCCGCGCCGGTCAGGGCCGGCTCGCTGCCGCTCGCGGCCAGCGACTCGAACTCGGCCGCGTCGCAGGAGACGAGCGTCTCGTCGACGCCGAGGAGGTCGTTCTCGTCGAGGAGCGCGCGGGCCTCGCCGACGATCGCCGCCAGCTCCTTGCGCAGCATCGACAGCGTCTGGCGCAGGCTCTGCCGCGCCTGGTCCGGCCCGGTGCTGCTCCACAGAAGCGCGGCGATTTTCTCGCGCGACACCCGCTGCGACGGCTTCACCGCCAGAAACGCGAGCAGGGCCTGGCCCTTCTTCGCGGAGATCGTCGCCAGCGCGCCGCCGGCGCCGCGGATTTGCAAATCGCCCAGCAACTCCAGGCGTAGCGTGGACATGTGAGGCTCGATTGTACAAGCGCAGCCTCGTAACCGATCGGTAACGGCACGGTTCGCGCACGCCGCCTACGATTCGCAGCGCCCGAATCATGCCCGCCTGGAGGACAAAGATGCTTCGAAAGCTCGCGATCGCCCTGATCGCCACCGCCGCGTTTGCCTGCCACAGCACGACCACGACGACCGCGACCACGGCCCCGCCCGCGGCCGCCCCCGCCGCCGCGCCGGAGAAGACCGCCTTCTTCGGCCCGCACGGCTTCGCCCTCGACGCCATGGACAAGAGCGTCGCGCCGTGCGACGACTTCTACCGCTTCGCCGTCGGCCATTGGCGCGAGACGCATCCGCTCTCGCCGCAGTTCGCGCGTTTCGGCCGATTCGAGGAAGTCACGGAGCGCAACCGCGAGGTGCTGCACAAGATCCTCGAGGAGGACGCCGCCAGCCACGCCGCCGCCGGCACGGCCGAGCAGAAAGTCGGCGACTTCTACGCCGCCTGCATGAACGAGCCGGCCATCGAGGCCCAGGGCACCGCGCCCGTCGCCGTCGAGCTCGCGCGCATCAACGCCCTCACTGACAAGCGCGCCGTCGTCAACGAGCTCGTGCAGCTCCAGGAGATGGGCATCGCGCCGCTCTTCCGCGTCGGCGGCGTCAACGACTTCAAGAACAGCAAGATGATCATCGCCACGCTCGGCACCGGCACACTCGGGCTGCCCGACCGCGACTACTACCTCAGCGGCGACGCGCGCTTCAGGCGCATCCGCGAGCAGTACGCCGAGCACGTCGCCAAGATCCTGGCTCTGGCCGGCGAGGACGCCGGGCAGGCGAAGAGCGACGCCGCGCGCGTCCTCGACATCGAGACGCGCCTGGCCAAGGGCACGCTGCCGCGCGCGGAGACCCGCAAGCCGGAGAACACGTACCACGTCATGCCGGTCGCGCAGCTCGCCTCGCTGGCGCCCGCCATCGACTGGACCGTCTACCTCCACGACCTCGGCGTCAATCAGGCCAAGCTCAACGTCTCCCAGCCCGAGTACATCAAGACCGTCAATCAGCTCATCAGCGACCTTCCGCTCGACGACTGGAAAGCGCTGCTGCGCTGGCACGCCGTCGACTCCATCGCCTCCGCGCTGCCGAAGGCCTTCGTCGACGAGGACTTCGACTTCCGCAACCGCATCCTCTCCGGACAGCAGGAGCAGCAGGAGCGCTGGAAGCGCTGCGTGCGCGCCACCGACCAGCAGCTCGGCCAGCTTCTCGGCCAGGAGTACGTGAAGCGCAACTTCACCCCCGAGGCCAAGGCCAAGATGAACCAGCTCATCGACAACCTCGTGGCCGCGCTGCGCGAGGACATCCCCACGCTGACGTGGATGGGCCCGGAGACGAAGCAGGCCGCGTTGGCGAAGCTGAACGCCTTCCAGCGCCGCATCGGCTATCCCGACAAGTGGCGCGACTACAGCGCGCTGCAGATCACGCGCAATTCGTATGCGCAGGACGTGCTGTCCGCGCGCAAGTGGGCGTACCGGCGCAACGTCGAGCGCATCGGCAAGCCCGACGATCCGAACGAGTGGACCGGCTTCACCCCGCCGACGGTAAACGCGTCGTACAACCCGACGCGCAACGACATCACGTTTCCCGCCGGCATCCTCCAGCCGCCGTTCTACGATCCGAACGCCGACGACGCCTACAACTACGGCGGCATCGGCACGGTCATCGGCCACGAGATGACGCACGGCTTCGACGACCAGGGGTCGAAGTTCGATCCCGAGGGCAACCTGCGCAACTGGTGGACCGACGCGGACCTGAAGAACTTCCAGGGACGCGCGCAGTGCATCGTCAACGAGTACTCGGAGTTCAACGTGGCCGAGGGGATCAACATCAACGGAGAGCTCGTGCAGGGCGAAGCGATCGCCGACCTCGGCGGGGCCACGCTCGCCTACCGCGCCTACGAGAAGTCCCTGCAGGGCAAGCCGCATACGACGGTCGACGGCTTCACGCCTGAGCAGCGCTTCTTCCTCGGCTTCGCCCAGGTGTGGGGCGAGAACATGGCCCAGCAGGAACAGATCCGCCGCGTCAAGACCGACCCGCACGCGCAGGGGCCGTTCCGCGTGAACGGGACGGTGAAGAACATGCCGGACTTTTTCAAGGCCTTCGGCTGCAAGGAAGGACAGCCGATGGTGCGGGAGGCCGCGAAGCGCTGCGCGATTTGGTGAAGCACCCCCTCGAGCCCGACGCCGGCGAGATGCGCCGCCTCATCGACGAGGCGGCGCGCCGCGTCATCGCCCACATCGAGTCGCTGCCGTCGCAGCCGGCGCAGAACGTCGAAGGGGCGACGGACGTCGCCCGCACGTTGATCGAGCCCCTGCCGCGGCACGGCGAGGCCTACGAGACGCTCCTCGATTTTCTTTTCGACGAAGCGATTCCGAGGTCGTTCAACGCCGCCGGGCCGGGGTACCTCGCCTACGTTCCCGGCGGCGGCATCTACCACGCCGCGGTGGCCGACTACATCGCCGACGCGGTGAACCGCTACGTCGGCGTCTGCGCGGCGGCGCCGCTGCTCGCCCAGATCGAGGCGAACGTGGTGCGCTGGTTCTGCGAGATCGCCGGGTACGGGAAGGGGAGCGGCGGCGTGCTGACGACGGGCGGGTCGCTGGCCACGCTGATCGCCATCATCACTGCGCGGAAGAATCTCCTCGGCGACGACGACGAAGGGCGCACGCTGTGCGCCCCTACCGGCGAGGCCGCCGCGACCAACGCCACCGGTAGGGGCGCACAGCGTGCGCCCATCCTCTATTGCGGCGATCAAACCCACCACGCCTTCCAGAAATCCGCGAGCCTGGCGGGCTTCACGCAGATTCGGGAGATCCCGAGCGACGCCGAGTTCCGCGTGCGCGTCGACGCGCTCGAGGAAACGATCGCCCGCGACCGCGAGGCGGGCCTTCGGCCGTTCCTGCTCGCCGGAAGCGCCGGCACGACGGCCACCGGCGCCGTCGACGACCTGCAGGGGCTCGCGCGCGTCGCGCGCGAGAACGTGATGTGGTTCCACGTCGACGGCGCGTACGGCGCGTTCTTCAACCTCACGGAGCGCGGCCGGGCGCGGCTGCGCGGCATGGAGGAAGCGGACTCGATCGTCCTCGATCCCCACAAGACGCTCTTCCTCCCGTTCGGCACCGGCGCGCTCGTCGTGCGCGACGCCCACACGCTGCGCCGCGCGCATTCGATGCACGCCGACTATCTGCCGGCCTTCCAGCAGGAGAACGAGCTCGTCGACTTCTGCGAGCTCTCGCCGGAGCTGTCGCGCGACTTCCGCGGCCTGCGGGTCTGGCTGCCGCTGAAGATGTTCGGCATCGAGCCCTTCCGCGAGCAGCTCGACGAGAAGCTCGACCTGGCCGCCTACGCCGCCGCGGAGCTGCACAAGATTGAGGGCATCGAGGTCGTGGCCGAGCCGCAGCTGTCCATCCTGGCGTTCCGTTTTCGCGACGACGAGCAGACGCGCGCGCTCCTGCAGCGCATCAACGCCCGGAAGCGGGTCATGCTGACGCCCGCGGTCGTCGGTGGGCGCTTCGTGATCCGCATCTGCATCGTCTCGCACCGCACGCATCGCGACCGCGTCGACATGGCCCTCGAAGACATCCGCAACGAGGTCTCGTGAGAGTCCGCGCGACGATCGCCGTCGTCATCGTCGCCGTCGTGCTCTTCGTGTATTTCCGTCCGCTGACGATCGTCCACGCCGCGGCGCACGTGCTGCTGCTGCGCGCCGGCATGCACGCGCACTACGTCGACGTCGGCGGCCATCGCATCCGCTACTTCGAAGGCGGCGACGGCCCGCCGCTGCTGCTCGTCCACGGCATCGGCAGCTCCTCGGAGGATTGGGCGATGGTCGCGCGCGCCCTTACCCGCGCGCACCGCGTCTACGCGCCCGACCTCCTCGGCTGGGGCGGCAGCGACAAGCCGCGCGACGCCGACTACTCCATCGCCGCGGAGACGGAGCTCGTGCGCGGGTTCATGGATGCCGTGCACCTCGGCCGCGCCGGCGTGGCCGGCGTCTCCATGGGCGGCTGGATCGCCCTGCGCCTCGCGGCGCTGCATCCCGAGCGCGTGCAGCGCCTCGTGCTGATCGACAGCGCCGGCCTCGACTTCCCGACACCGCTCGACGAAGCCGCCTTCGCCCCGACGACGATGGACCAGGCGCGGCACCTGCTCTGGCTGCAGAGCGACGCGCTGGCCAAGCTGCCCGACTTCGTCGTCCGCGATTTTCTCCGCCACGCGATCGGGGAGTCGTGGATCCTGCGCGCGTCGATGCGCACGATGTTGACGCGCCGCGACATCATGGACGGCAAGCTCCAGCGCGTCACGATGCCGGTGCTCATCGTCTGGGGGACGGCCGACCGCCTCGCGCCGCCGTCGCTCGCGGCCCGCTTCCATCGCGAGCTGCCGCAATCGCGCGTGGTGATGATTCCCGGATGCGGCCACCTCGCGGTGATCGAATGCCACGCCAAGGCCATGCCGCCGATCACTCAGTTTCTCGGAGCGCCGGCGTCCGCGCCGGCTGGATCGAGAGCGTCTCGCTCTCGGCGGCGGCGGGACGCCGCCGGGCCAGCCGCCGGGACGGCGGCGCTCCGAGTAGCCGCTGGGGAAGCGACTTCAGCGGATGCGTCGGACGTGAATCGTCTTTCCGTCGGTCTCGTAGTCGCACTTGTTGTCGGCGAGGATGCGCTGCAAGGCCTGGTCCCACGGAACGTTGCGCAGATCCACGGTGACGATGCCTTCGACGTCGGGATCGACGTTCACTTCCATCCCGCTGAGCTGGCCGAAGGAGCGAATCACGTCCTTGAGGTCGGCGTCCTTCAGGCTCAGCGAGATGGCCTGCCCGGGCTGCTTGTTGATCGTGTAGGCGGCCGTGAGTCCGTCGATGACGTTGCCGCCGCCGTCGAACACCTTCAGTTGAACCTCGCCGTGTCCATCCTTGTCGGCCACGGCGCGGACGTTGAATTTCGGCACGCCGTCGGACGTCATCTCGGCGGGGACGCCGGCCGGCGTCGACAGGTGCGGGTGAACGACGATCTCGTTCGTCTCGCGGTCGCGCACGGTGATGTCGAAGACGTAGGCGCCGTCGGCGATGCTGATCGTGGTGCTCATCGCGTAGCGGCTCTTCCCCTCCTTCGCATGGACGAGGGTGACGGCGGCGAGGAGGGCGACGGCGACGGCGACGACGAAGCGGTGGGGGAGAGAGCGGCGGAGCGGGAGATTCATGATTGCGTTGATCCTTTCGCGAATGGTGTTGCTGACGATGCACGAGACGCCGGCGACGCGGGGCGCGGCGGCGGCGCTGCAGACTTTGGCGAGCGCGGCGAGGTAGGCGTCGGGGCCGCTGCGGGCCACGACGATCTCGTCGCAGGCCTCCTCGCGGGCGCGGGCGAGGATGCGCCGGGCCATCCAGACGAGCGGGTGGAACCAGAGCGCGGCGCCGATGAGCGCGTCGGCGAGGGCGAGGAGGTTGTCGCGGCGGTCGATGTGCGCGCGTTCGTGCGCGAGGATGGCCTCGAGCTCGTCGCCGGCGAGGTCGAGGCCGGCGGGGATCACGATGCGCGGGCGAACGATGCCGATGGCCGCGGGCGCGACCGCGCCGGGGGAGCGGAGCACGGTCACGCCGCGGCGACACAGCTCCGGCACGACCACCGCGCCGTCGAGCGCCTCGCGCGCGGCGCGCCGGGCGCGCAGAAGGATGAGAAGGAACAGCGCCGCGGCGACGGTCAGCCAGACCGCCTCAATGACGGCCGGCCAGATCGACGGCGTCGCGAACGCGTGAGGCGCAATGGCGATCGGCCCGGCCGGGACGGCGATCGCCAGCGTCGCATTCGGCGCCTGGAGCTTCCACGGCACGGCGAATTTCAGCAGCGCTAGAAAGACGATCGCGTAGCGCGTCCGTGCGGCCAGGCGCGGCAGATGGGCGGCGGCGATGGCGACGCCGAGGAGGACCGTCGATTCGAGGAGATGGGCGATCACTTGCGCACCTTCTTCTCGATCGCCTTGAGGTCGTCGAGCGAGAGTTTGCCGGAGTCGACGAGGTGGGCGAGGAGCGGCTGCGATCCCCCGACGAGGGCCAGGAGCTCGTCGATGAGGCGCCGGTGCACGGCCTTGCGCGTGACCGCCGGCGCGAACATCAGGGCGTTGCCGACCTTGCGCGTCCGGCGCACGGCCCCTTTCTGCTCCAGGCGCTGCAGGATGGTCTGGACGGTGGTGTAGGCGGCGTCCTTGCCGAGGGCCTCGTGAACTTCGCGCACGGAGAGCTCGCCGCCGGCGCGCCAGAGGACGGCCATGACTTCGAGCTCGAACTTGCTGAGGTGGAGCATGTCGTTGGATAAACTACATCCGTAGTAGATGAAAGTCAAGAAAAAAGCGATTAGCGGTTAGCGATTCGCGATTAGGGGCGGGCCTAATCGCGAATCGCTAACCGCTAATCGCCAATCGCTACTTCTTCCTACACGTATCCGATTCGACCTTCACCCACGTCCCCTTCATGTCCAGCTCGAAGACGTGATCGATCTGGCTTTTCCCCTTCTTCGTGAACGTGTCGCGGCCCGTGGCCGTCATGCCCATGTGGAACGGGCCGGTGAAGACGATCTCGTCGCCCTGCCAGCCGTCCGACTGCTGCGTCTGGTACGCGCCGCTGTTGTCGACCCAGCCGCCGACGAGCTTCTTCAGCTCCCCGTCGTAGCCCCACAGCGCCTCGCCGGTCATCGGCTTCGGATTCGCGGCCGTCTTCATCTCCTTGTAGTCGGCCTTGAGCCACATGCCGCCGTAGGCCCACGCCGTGTTGATGGTCGCCGAGATCGGATGCTCCGGACCCCAGTCGCCCTTGTAGACCATCCCCTTGCAGGCCCACGAGCCGACGAAGGGATCGAGTTGCTTGAGCTCCGCCGGCCTCTGCGCCCAGGCGGCGCCGGCGACGAGGAAAACGAGCAGACAAACGAGTCGTTTCATCATTTCTCTCCTTTGCCGCGAGATACGGCCGCGGCCGCCGAATGGATTTCTCCCAGATCGATTCGCGACACCGACCCGGCCACGACCGGGAAGGCCGGCGACGACGCGCCGCCGATGGACACACGATATTCGCCGGGCTCGAGGCCGAGGACGCCGAAGAAGCCGCTGCCGTCGGTCGTCGTCGTGCGCGTGGCGTGCGAGCGCATCGACTCGATCGTCACGACCACGCCGTCGCCCGCCGTCGCGTAGCCCATGAGCGACCCGGTCGGCGGCTGCGGCTTCCGCGGCGGCGCGGCCGAGGACGAGAAGACGCCGCGGCGGAGCGCGGTGAGGAAGTCGTCGCTCGGAAGCTTCGGGATCGAGCCGACGGCGAAGAAGACGACGCCGTCGGCGCCGGCCTCGCGCGCGCGCCGGGCCTGGCGCAGCGCGCCGTCGACGGAGTTCATGAACGCGCCGATGCCCGGCACGGCCATCCGCCCGCTGGCGCGCGCGGTGCGCATCAGGAACGACAGCCAGGCGTCGAACTGGGCGCGCTGCACCGGCAGGTGCTCGCGCTTGTACATCATCGGAGCAAGGGTGTCGACGATGCCCTCCTTCGCCCACGCCGCCCAATCCTGAAAGACGTGCCAGTAAGCCTCGGAGGTCTCGAAGTGTTTCCCCGGCCCGGCGCCGTAGCAGATGAGCGCCGCGGAGACATTGAGCGACGGCTTGATGGCGGTGGCGCTGAGGTAGAGGCGGCGGAGGAACTGCGTGACCTGCTCGCGCCGCCAGGCGCTCCAGGCGGGATCGCTCGTGCGCGGCACTCCCTGCCGGCCGTAGCGGGCGTTGAAGCGCGCCACGCTGGTGTCGTTGTAGCCGACGTTGGAGCCGCCGTCCTTGTCGACCGGCGCGTCGGGGTAGCGGATGCGATCGAGATGTAGGCCGTCGATGTCGTAGGCGCGCACGAGGTGGAGGAGGATTTCGACGGTGTACGACGCGGCCTCGGGATGGCCGAGGTCGAGGTACCACTCGTTGGCGAAGCGGTAGCCGTCGAAGGTGACGCCAACGAGGTTGTGCGGCAGCGCGCGCGTGGCCCACTGCCGCCCGCCCGCGTACGGCTTGCCCGCCGCGGCGTCCCAGACGTGCTGGAGGAAGATGTGGTTCGGATCGGACGGCAGGCCGCCCGCCGCCGTCGGGTCGCCGTTGTGAATGGAGCCGACGATGGCGTAAGCGTGGATCTGAATGCCGCGCCGGTGCGCGGAGTCGATGAGGTAGCGCAGGGGATCGAAGGTCCAGCGGCCGTCGGTGTCGGGCGCGCCGACGGCGGGCTCCGCGGCGAGCGGCTCGTCGGAGTCGATGTACCAGGAGTCGCCGCGGCGGCGGACCTGGACGAAGAGGGCGTTGGCGTTGGCGCGGCCGGCGGCGTCGATGACGCGGTCGACGTCGGCCTTCGTCGCCAGCGGGGTGTGGAAGGCCTCGACCCAGAAGGCGCGGAAATCGGCCCGCGCAGTCGTCGCGCAGAGGAAAATGAGAAAGAGGATCCGGCGCACGACGCAATGGTAACGAAACGGCCCCTGAAGACGCTCGAGCGCGTGCTGTCGAAGGCGGGGATCGGCTCGCGCACGGAGGCGCGGCGGTGGATCGCCGCGGGACGCGTGCAGCTGAACGGCCGCGTCGTGCGCGATCCCGACGCCTGGGCCGACCTCGAGCGCGACCGCGTTTTCTTCGACGGGAAGCCGCTGCGCCGCGGCGCGCCGGTCTATCTATTGATGTACAAGCCGAAGGGGTATCTGACGACGTACCGCGATCCGCAGGGACGGCCGACGATCTACGATCTCCTGCCGGAGGGGACGCCGTACGTTTCTCCCGTCGGCCGCCTCGACCTCGACACGAGCGGCCTCCTGATCCTGACGAACGACACGCAGCTCGCGGAGCGCCTGACGAATCCCGACTACCACGTGCCGAAGACGTACCTGGTGAAGGCCTCGCGCCACCTCGGCGACGACGATCTCGATGCGCTGCGCCGCGGCGTCGAGCTGCGCGACGGCCCGACGCGCCCCGCGGCCGTGACGCGCCTGCGCGAGAGCGGCGGCAAGACGGTGTTCGAGATCACGATCACGGAGGGGCGGAACCGGCAGGTGCGCAGGATGGTGGAGGCGCTGGAGGCGAAGGTGCTGAAGCTGGTGCGCGTGGCGATTGGGCCGATCCGGATCGGGGAGCTGCAGATCGGGAAAGTGCGAGAGCTCACTTCCCAGGAAGTTCGGCAGCTTCGTCGACCTCCGGCCAGGCCGCGCTCTGCCACGGCTCGCCCATGAGCAAACCCAAGGAGGCGAGGTAGACGGCGATGTCGCGGGGATCGAAGCGGCCGCGCAGATCGCGGACGGCGTCGCGCACCTGCTCGGCGCTCGGCGGGGTGTAGTCGTCGGTCTCGATGGAGCCGTTGACGTGCGGGATGTGCCAGTAGTCGAGGAAGGCCGCGAGCATCGCGTTCTGCTCGTGGGTGTGGTAGTGCATCAGCGCGGCCTCGAGGGTCTGCTCGAACTCCGGCAGGGCCGCGCGCGAGGCCAGGAGCTCGGCCTTCTTCTCCGCCGGCATCTTGCGGATGGTCTCGTCGCGGAAGTGCAGCGACTTGGCGAGCTGGACGATGGTCATGGCCTTCGACGAGGCATCGGCGTGCTTCCAGAACGCGGCGGCGATGCGCCGGCGGCGGTCGGCATCGGCGAGCTCCTTGAGGATGCGCCGCGCGGTCCAAACGCTCATGGGACGTACCTCCGCGTCGGCACTCCCTCGGCCTTGGAGATGCTCAGCTCCGCCATCATGCGGATCAATTGCCGCCCGTCGTCGTCGGCGTTGCTGAAGGTGTCGCAAAGCATCTGCACGTGGTCGCGCGACTCCTCGGCCGAGACGGTGAATCCGTTCGGCGGCTGCTCGGCACGGTTCGTCTCCGTGCGCCTCCACGTGCCGGAGACGAGCTCGCAGCGGAGGTAGTCGGTGCCCTTGCCGGTCTGGAAGCATTGCGCGGCCTCGGCCGGCACACCGCGGGCGTTGGCCTTCTGCTCGTCGAGGGCACGGGCGACGATGGAGGCGACCATCGCCCGCAGCGCGGCGTCGGAGTCGCCGATCGCTCCGACGATGCTCAGCCCGGCGTGGTAGATGCTCTTCTCGCTCTTCTCCTTGGCCAGCTTGTGCAAGGCGTTGCGGCGCACTTCGCAATCGAGCTCGATGAACCGCCCCTCCCACTCGAATTCGATGCGGCACGGCGAGCCCGCCGGCGGCGCTGTCCCCTGATGGGCGACGCGCAGCCCGATCAGGGAGGCGTCGAGGACGTAGACTCGCGCTCCGCCCATCCGCCCCGGCAAGGGACGAGTCAGCACCACGCGCTGGTACTTCCGGCGTTCGACAGGGATGGCCACTCGCGAACGCATTCTACGCAGCCGACCGGCAATTTCCGAGCACGCGCGCCCGTTAGCGCCGCCCGGTTGACAGCATGCGGCACCGCCCGTATGGTGTCGGCTCCCAGGGCCCGTAGCTCAGTGGTAGAGCAGCTGGCTTTTAACCAGTTGGTCGTAGGTTCGATCCCTACCGGGCTCACCAGCAAAGACCCGCCTCAGGTCCCCATCGTCTAGAGGCCCAGGACACCGCCCTTTCACGGCGGCAACACGGGTTCGAATCCCGTTGGGGACGCCACCTCCCAGTCGTCGACGCCGTCATGGCGGAGGTCAACGCGTATCTCCGAGTTACGTCCTCGCTG